>Ga0209404_10000051_pt1 | contig 111382 bp, 99 predicted proteins | sample TroAtlMetagenome_2_FD_187447 | JGI IMG/M metagenome (GOLD analysis project Ga0209404, IMG submission 187447) | Marine eukaryotic phytoplankton communities from Atlantic Ocean - Tropical Atlantic ANT8 Metagenome (SPAdes) (version 2) | ecosystem: Environmental > Aquatic > Marine > Oceanic...
TAGCGCCGGCCACACTCCCTGCAGAGCCAGAGCCAGAGCCAGAGCCAGAGCCAGAGCCAGAGCCAGAGCCAGAGCCAGAGCCAGAGCCAGAGCCAGAGCCAACTGAGCCGGCGATGGATCCGGTGTTGCTGGAAATCTTCCAGAACGAAACCCGGCACCATATCGACCAGATTAACGCTTACCTCCAGGAGTGCGCGCTGCAGGGGTTACCGCGCAGTGTGAGTGACGCGCTGCAACGCGCGCTGCATACGCTCAAGGGCAGTGCGCACATGGCCGGCATTCAGTCGATTGCCGTACTGGCGACCCCGCTGGAGAAGTTGGCGAAAGAGTTCAAGGCAAACCTGATCCCCACGGATCAGGCGCTGGTCAATCTGCTGCAGGACGCCGTGTTGCTGTTTGAGACCGGCCTGGCACAGCTGGGTAACGGACCGGACCAGAACATTCCTGGCACGGATGCGTTCCTGCAGCGTCTGCAGCAGTTGCATCAGCAGGGCTTGGCCGCTCGCGAAGCCAGCCGCGCCGACCTGGATGACGGCGACAGCGTCGGCTTGATGTCGATTTTCCTTACCGAGGGCATCGACCAGTTGCTGGACGCCGCGGATGCGCTGCAGGCGCGGCGCGACGATCCTGCGGTCCCGGTCGATAGCCGCGAGCTGATCGGCGCCTTGCGCAGTCTTGGCGATGTAGCTGGCGATGTGGAGCTGCCGGCGCTGGAATCGCTCTGCGAGGCACTCGAGCATACCCATGAGCAAGTGCTCGGCGGCCTGCCGCTGGACGCTGCCGTGCTGACGGCGCTGGCCGAAGGGCATGAGCGCCTGATCAGCATGATGGATCAGGTGGCTGCGCATCAGCACCTGGCTCCAGCCCATGCCGAAATCCAGGCACTGCAGTCACTTGTGTCGGCGCCTGTGTTCAATGCACAGCCGGCGCCGGTCGAGCCATCAACAAGCCCGATGCAGGGCGGCACCTGGAGCCCAAGTGAGGCAGGTACCGATGCTGAACTGGTCGACATTTTCCTCGAAGAAGCCCAGGAAATCATCGAAAGCTCCTCAGCCAGCCTGCAGCAGTGGATGGGCGACACCGGCAATACGCTAGCCGTCGAAGCCCTGCAGCGTGACTTGCATACCCTCAAGGGCGGGGCGCGGATGGCGGAAATTCGGCCGGTGGGCGACTTGTCGCACGAGATGGAGTTTGTCTACGAAGCCCTGTGTGAGCACCGTTATGAAGTAACGCCGCCGCTGTTTGAGCTACTGCACGCGTGCCACGATGCACTTGCCGACATGGTCGACGGGGTAGTGGCGGGGCGGCCGATCAGCGATGGCGCGGCTCTCATCAAGGCTATCAACACTTTCCGCAAGAACCCAAGCGAGCCACCGCGCCTGCCCGGCACGGCAGCGGAGCAGGAGGCCGAGGCAGCCACGCCCGCAGTCGCGCCGCCGAGCAACCTCGAGCCGCCGGTGCTGGATGGCATGCAGGCAATCTTTGTCGAGGAGGCGCACGAGCTGCTGGCGCCCTGCGCCGAGCTGCTGCAGCAAGGCGCTGCCGATGCGGGCGCCGCCGCCGAGTTGCTGCATCGTATTCAGACGCTCAAAGGCAGCGCGCGCCTGGCCGGCCAGCAGGCACTGGCCGAGCAGGCCAAACAGCTGGAGTTGGCACTGCAGACTGGTAGCGACAGCGCCGTGCAAGCTCAGGCGCTGGAAGCGTTACAGGCGCAGGTTGCCGCCTTGTCGGACGCTCGGCCCGCGAGTGAGCAGGTCAGCTGGAGCGCGCCGAGCACGCCGTTGGCTACGCCGCCACCGGCACCGGCAGTGGTCAGCAGTCCGGCGGTGGCTGAGTCCGGCATGTCGCTGGCGGGTGTGAAGGACATTCTGCAGCGCGCCATGACGGCCAGCGAACCAGCCTCTGATAGCCAAAAGCGCGGCAGCGGTCAGGAAACCGTTAAAGTCTCCTCTACGCTGCTGGAAGAACTGGTCAACCTGGCGGGTGAGACCTCGATTTTCCGTGGTCGCATCGAGCAGCAGGTAACCGACGTTGGCCACATTCTGGAAGACGTCGAAAGCACCATTGATCGGGTACGTGACCAGCTTCGCCGTCTCGATATGGAGACCCAGGCGCAGATTCTGTCGCGCCACCAGGAGGAGCTGGAACAGAGCTACGAAGATTTCGATCCACTGGAGATGGACCAGTATTCGCAATTGCAGCAGTTGTCGCGCTCGCTGTTCGAGTCGGCGTCCGACTTGCTCGATCTGAAAGAGACCCTGGCGACCAAGAGCCGTGACGCGGAAACCCTGCTGGTGCAGCAGGCGCGGGTCAACACCGAGCTGCAGGAAGGCCTGATGCGTACGCGCATGGTGCCCTTCGAGCGACTCTTGCCCCGGATGCGTCGAGTGGTACGCCAGGTAGCCGGCGAGCTGGGCAAACAGGTTGATCTGGTGGTCGGCAACGCCGAAGGGGAAATGGATCGCAGCGTGCTGGAACGCATGATCGGACCGCTGGAGCACATGCTGCGCAACTCGGTCGACCACGGTATCGAGATGCCGCTGGTGCGGCAGGACAAGGGCAAGCCGGGCGAAGGTCGGGTCTGGCTGGACCTGGGACGTGAAGGCAGCGAGATCGTACTGACCCTCAAGGACGATGGCGCCGGTATCAATCTGGACGCGGTGCGGCGCAAGGCTATTGAGCGTGGGTTGATGGACGCCGACGCAGAGCTTACCGACCAGGAAATCCTGCAGTTCATTCTTGAGGCTGGCTTCTCCACCGCCGAGCAGGTCACGCAAATTTCCGGCCGTGGTGTTGGCATGGACGTGGTCAACGCCGAAGTGAAGCAGCTTGGCGGCAGTATGACCCTGAGCACCGAGCCGGGCGCGGGCACCACTTTTGTCATCCGCCTGCCGTTCACGGTGTCGGTCAACCGCGCACTCATGGTGTATTCGGGGGATGACCTGTACGCGATTCCGTTGAACACCATCGAGGGTATCGTGCGTGTGTCGGGTTATGAGCTGGAAGCCTATTACGCCCCCGATGCGCCGCCGTTCGAATATGCCGGCAAGCAATATGATTTGCGTTACCTCGGCGATCTGCTGGTGACCGGCCAGCAGCCCAAGCTGACTGGTCACACCCTGCCGCTACCGGTCATTCTGGTGCGCGGCGCCGAGCACAGCGTGGCGGTGCAGGTCGATGCGCTGGCCGGCTCGCGGGAAATTGTAGTGAAGGGGCTGGGCCGGCAGTTTGCAGTGGTACCCGGGATTTCCGGGGCGACCATTCTGGGTGACGGTCGCGTGGTGGTGATTCTTGACCTGCTGGCGGTGATTCGAGCCCAGCAGGCGCTGCACGCCCAGCAGTACCTGGCCGCAGAGCGTGCCCAAGCGAGCAGCACGCCGGAAGAACGGCCGACCCTGGTCATGGTGGTCGACGACTCGATCACGGTGCGCAAGGTTACTACCCGTTTGCTGGAGCGCAACGGCATGGAAGTGGTGACCGCCAAGGACGGGGTCGACGCCATTGCGCGACTGCAGGACATCGAGCCGGACATCATGCTGCTCGACATCGAAATGCCGCGCATGGACGGCTTCGAAGTTGCCACCCGTGTGCGCCATGACGAACGCTTGAGCGGGCTCCCCATCGTGATGATCACCTCGCGGACCGGTGAGAAGCACCGCGAACGCGCGCTGAGCATTGGCGTCAATGTGTATCTGGGCAAGCCCTACCAGGAGGCCCAGCTGCTGGAGGTCATCAGTCAGTTGGTAGACGTGCGTGAGTAACAGCGCCGCGCCGGCCATTGCGTTGCTGGCCGGTAAGGCCAGCAAGCGCAAGCGGCTGGCCGGTGAGCTGCAAGGCTTTGGCTATCGGGTGGTCTTTGCCGGTGACCCCGACGAGCTGGACGCCGAGCGCCTGCAGGCGGTACAGACCGACGCCTGGCTGTTGGAACTGGCCGAGGAGTCGCTGCTGGCGGACTGGTTGTTGGAGCACAGCCCGGTACCGGTGTTGCTCGGCGCCGGCGAAATTCCCGACGCTGCCTGCGAGGATTATCCGCGCTGGCAGCGTCGCTTGCTGGGCAAACTGTTGCCGCTGCTAGGCGAGCCGCCGCAGGTGCAGAATCTGGCGCCGGTAGTGGTTCCGCAGCTACGCCACGACGCGCCTTCCTGTGTCTGGGTGCTGGGCGCGTCGCTGGGCGGTCCGGCGGCGGTGAAGCGTTTCCTCGACCAGCTGCCGGCCGATTTGCCGATTGCCTTTATCTACGCGCAGCATATCGACGCGGGTTTCGAGCAGCAGCTACCGCAAATTCTTGGCCGCCAGAACGACTGGCGCATCATCAATTGTCAGCCGGGTGCACACCTGCACCGTGGCGATGTACTGGTCGCGCCGGTATCGCGCTCGCTGCGCTTTGGCAACGAGGGTGTGGTACAGCTCAGTGATGAGCCCTGGCCTGGCCTGTATCGGCCGTCGATCGGCGCAGTATTGGATGAAACCCTGCGCACCTTTGGCGCCGCGACGGGCGCGATCATTTTTAGCGGTATGGGCGAAGATGGCGTTGAGGCCTGTGGCCGTCTGCGCCAGCAAGGTATCGAGGTCTGGACCCAGGATGAGCAAAGCGCAGCCTGTGCCACCATGCCCAAGGCGGTGCAGGACGCGGGCTTCAGTCACCGGGAGGGCTCACCCGAGACGCTCGCCGCAGCGCTCCGCGATTGGCTGCAGCAGGAATGGCCATTGGCGCTTTAGCGGGCGCCCAGGGTTACACGCAATTCAATGAGGATGGCTAACGATGTCGGATGTGCTGGAAAGCCTTAACGGACTGATCATACCGCTGGCGAACAAGTCGCTGCTGCTGCCCAACGTGGCGGTCGCGGAGCTGGTGGGGTATCGCTTGAGTCAGTCGGCGTCGCAGGGGCCGGAGTGGTTTCTGGGCTGGACGCTGTGGCGCGATCAGCAGGTGCCGATGGTCGATCTCGACAACCTGCTGGCTGATGGCGCTGAGCCGGCAACGGAAGCGCAACCCCGTACGCTGATCCTCAACGCACTGGAGGGGGTGCCCGGGCTGAACTTTATCGGTATGCGGGTGTGGGGTATTCCGCGTGCGCGGCGCCTGTCGCGTGCCGAGCTGGAGCCGACGGGCGGCGGCAGCAGCTATGTGCTGCAGCGCGTGCGCGTGGCCGACGAGCCGGGCGAGTTTCTGATTCCCGACCTGTCAGCCATTGAGCGTTCGCTGGAGCAGGCGGGCCTGTTGCGCCGCGCCAGTTGATCAGAGCGTAAAGGTCAGGCGCGCTTCGGTACCGCCGCCTACCCGGTTGAGCAACTGCACTGTGGCGCCGTGGCTGTCGGTGATACGTTTGACGATGGCCAGCCCCAGCCCGGTGCCGCGTGTTGAACGGGCCTGATCGCCGCGAATGAAAGGGCTGAACAGCGCGTCGTCTTCCAGCAACTCCACGCCGGGCCCGCGGTCCAGCACGCTGACCACCAGCCGCTGCTGCGCACCAACATGCTGCAGATAGGTACAGACTTCCACCCCCGAACCGCCGTGCACCAGCGCGTTGTCGATCAAGTTGGTCAGCACCCGCTTGATCGACAGACGGCGAAACTCGAAGGCCGGCACCGGTTGCAGGCACAGGCGCACGGTCTCGCCGTTGGCGTTGAGCGGGGCGACCACCTCGCGGATCAGCTCATTGATATCGCCTGCCTCGCTGGCTTCCGCGCTACCGTCACGGATGTAGGCCATGAATTGATCGAGAATCGCGTCCATGTCTTCGATGTCGCGGATCATGCCGTCGGTCAATTCCGGCTCGGCGCCCGACAGCAGTTCGGTCGATAACCGCATGCGGGTCAGCGGTGTACGCAAGTCATGCGATACCCCAGCCAGCAGCATCGACCGATCGCGGCTGGCCTGTTCCACGTCCTGAGCCATCTGGTTGAACGCGCGATATACCTCGGCGATTTCCGAGGGCCCGCTGTTGTCCAGCAGCCTGACGCGCTTGCCCTGACCGATACTGCGGGCAGCGCCCTCCAGCGTCTTCAGCGGCTGGTTCAGCTGGCGAACCAGCAACCAGGCGGCGGCGGTCGAGAGCATGCCGATCAACACCAGCCAGGTCACCACCATCCATACGCGCTGGCCACGTAGCGGATGCGCGTAAAGCGGCACCTTGAGCCAGTATTCGCCGTAGGCCGGCTGATGAATCCACACCGCCGGTTGGCTCTGCGTCTGCACCCGTACCTGCGTCTGGTCGCCCAGTTCATCACGTAGCTGATGAGTGAATATGCCCGAGTAGGGCCAGTGAAACTCGCCCTGCGGCACCTGTTCCGGCACGGTTACACGCATGCCGGTCATCTCTTCGATATCGCGCCGGGTCTCCGGGCTGCTGGCCCAGTAGGCGCGCACCAGCATGGCAGTGCCGTGGCTGTACTGGCGGTCGACCAGCAGGTCCTCGTTGCTGAGCAGATAAACTAGCGTCAGCAGCTTGGAAAACAGGGTGACCAGCAGCACCAGCAGGATGGTGCGGGCAAAGAAACTGCGCGGCAGCAGAGGGTGCCAGCCGGGGCCGCCCTTCACGCGCTCTGGCCGTCCGGTACAAAGACGTAGCCCACACCCCAGACAGTCTGGATGTAGCGGGGTTTGGACGGATCGGGTTCGAGCATGCGGCGCAGGCGCGAGATCTGTACGTCAATCGAGCGTTCCAGCGCGTCCCATTCACGGCCGCGTGCCAGTTGCATCAGTTTGTCACGGGTCAGGGGTTCGCGCGGATGCCGCACCAGCGCCTTGAGCACGGCAAACTCGCCGGTGGTCAGCATGTTCACTTCGTTGCCGCGCTTGAGTTCGCGGGTGGCCAGATTGAGCACAAATTCGCCGAAGGTGACCTGATCGTCGTCGGTGCTGGGCGCGCCCGGCACCTGCGGCAGCTGCCGCCGCAGCACGGCCTTCATGCGCGCGACCAGCTCACGTGGGTTGAAGGGTTTTGGCAGGTAGTCGTCGGCGCCAATCTCAAGACCCTGAATGCGGCTGGTCTCATCGCCCTTGGCGGTCAGCATGATGATCGGGGTGGTATTGCCCTCGGTGCGCAGGCGCGCGCAGGCGGTCATGCCGTCCTCGCCCGGCAGCATCAGGTCGAGAACGATAAGCGAGTAGATCTCGCGCGCCAGCAGACGATCCATCTGCTCGGTGTCTTCCACTGCGCGTACCCGGTAGCCCTGTTCACCCAGAAAGCGTTCGAGCAAGCGCCGCAAACGCACGTCATCGTCGACAATCAGGATTTTTTCGCCTTCGCTCGTCATGCTTTACCTGCCTGAAATGTTAAGCCCGCATTGTGACCCAAGGCCGCATTGATTGCGGTCTGGCCATTGTTACAAGAGGTTTCTTTTCGCCTACTTTTACCCTGTTATGGTCGTGCTATCCAGCTTGCTGATAACGCGGGTAGATTGCCTCCAGAGCGCCATCAGAGTGCCGACCTGAGCCGCTCTCTCGGTTATACTGCCCGGCCGTTACCGCGACTTGTGGAATTGATTGCCCATGCAGAGTATTGCCGCACGCATCGCCGCCGAACTGTCGGTGCGTCCCGAACAAGTAGAGGCCACCGTTGGCCTGCTGGATGAAGGCGCCAGTGTTCCCTTTATCGCCCGTTACCGCAAGGAAGTCACCGGCAGCCTGGATGATACCCAGCTGCGTTACCTGGAAGAGCGTCTGCGCTATCTGCGTGAACTCGAGGATCGTCGCGCCGCGGTGCTGTCGAGCATCGCCGAGCAGGACAAGCTCACCCCCGAGCTGGAGCGCGACATCCGCCAGGCCGACACCAAGACCCGGCTGGAAGATCTCTACCTGCCCTACAAGCCCAAACGCCGCACCAAGGGCCAGGTCGCCATTGAGGCTGGCCTGGAGCCATTGGCCGAGGCGCTCTACGCTGATCCCACGCTGGACCCGGAAGCCCAGGCGGCCGCCTATATTGATGCCGACAAGGGCGTGGCCGACAGCAAAGCCGCATTGGACGGCGCCAAGTACATTCTGATGGAGCGCTTCAGCGAGAATGCCGCGCTGCTCGACAAGCTGCGCCGCGCGTTGCGCGAAGAGGGCCGCGTGGTCTCGCGCCTGGTGGCCGGCAAGGAGCAGGAAGGCGCCAAGTTCAGCGACTATTTCGAGTATGACGAACCGCTGGCCAAGGTGCCCTCGCACCGCGCGCTGGCCATTTTGCGTGGGCGCAACGAGGGCGTGCTGAGCATTGCCCTGGAGTTGGGCGACGAGGCCCCGGCGGTCGGTGCCATGCACCCGTGCGAAGGCATCATTGCGCAGGCGGTCGAGATCGATAATCAGGGCCGCGCGGCAGACAAGTGGCTGGCCGAGGTGGTCCGTTGGACCTGGCGCGTGAAGCTGCTTGGCCACCTGGAAACCGAGCTGCTGGGCGAGCTGCGTGAAGGCGCCGAAGATGAGGCCATCCGCGTCTTCGCCAGTAACCTCAAGGACCTGCTGTTGTCGGCACCGGCGGGCCCGCGCATTACCCTGGGGCTGGATCCGGGGCTGCGCACCGGCGTCAAGGTCGTAGTAGTGGATGCCACCGGCAAGCTGCTGGATACCGCGACCATCTTCCCGCATGCGCCGCGTAACGACTGGGATCGCTCGCTCGCGACCCTGGCCGCGCTGTGCAGCAAGCACCAGGTCAGCCTGATTGCCGTGGGTAACGGCACCGCCTCGCGCGAGACTGACAAGCTCGCCGCCGAGCTGATCAAGCTGTGCAGCGGCCAGGCCATGCAGAAGGTGATGGTGTCGGAGGCAGGCGCATCGGTTTATTCGGCGTCGGAGCTGGCCGCCAAGGAATTCCCTGACCTGGACGTGACCTACCGCGGCGCCGTGTCTATCGCCCGTCGCCTGCAGGATCCGCTGGCCGAGCTGGTGAAGATCGAACCCAAGGCCATCGGCGTGGGGCAGTATCAGCACGACGTATCGCAGGTGAAACTGGCGCGCGGACTGGATGCCGTGGTCGAAGACTGTGTGAACGCCGTGGGGGTGGACCTCAACACGGCATCGGCGGCGCTGCTGACCCGCGTGTCTGGCCTCAACCCGAGCATCGCGCAGAACATTGTTGACTACCGCGACCAGCACGGTGCCTTCCAGAACCGCAAGCAGTTGCTCAAGGTCAGCCGTCTGGGTGACAAGACCTTCGAGCAGGCGGCGGGCTTCCTGCGCGTAATGAACGGCGACAACCCGCTGGACGCCTCTGCGGTGCACCCGGAGGCTTATCCGCTGGTGACCCGCATCGCCGAGGAAACCGGCCGCGACGTGCGTGGCCTGATCGGCGATTCGGCCTTCCTGCGCAAGCTGGAACCGGCGCGCTATACCGACGAGCACTTTGGTGTGCCCACTATCACCGACATACTCAAGGAGCTGGACAAGCCCGGCCGCGACCCGCGCCCGGAGTTCAAAGCCGCCGAGTTCCAGGAGGGCGTGGAAAGCCTCAAGGACCTCAAGCCCGGCATGACCCTGGAAGGCGTGGTCACCAACGTTGCCAACTTTGGTGCCTTTGTCGACATCGGCGTGCATCAGGACGGCCTGGTACACATCTCCATGCTCTCGGAGCAGTTCATCAAGGACCCGCGCGACGTGGTCAAGGCTGGCGACATCGTCAAGGTCAAGGTGATGGAGGTGGACATCCCGCGTCAGCGCATCAGCCTGAGTATGCGTCTGAACGATAGCCCGCCCGCGGCGGGAGACAAGAGCGAGTCGCCCGCCGAGCGCAGCCGCGCTCGCAACCAGGGCAACAAACACAACGCCAAAACCAACAGCCAGGCCAAGCCCTCGCCCGAGGGCACCTTCGCCAGCCTGTTTGCCAATGCGAAAAAGAAAAGGTGATGCCATGAGCGACTTACACCCGGCACTGGCGGCGTTTGCCGCGCAACGTTCCAGCGAGTTTACCGCCCTGGTCGGTATCGAATTTGCTGCTATCGAGCGTGGCAGCTGCACCCTGCGTTTGCCGATTGGCGATAAACATTTCAACTCGACCAAACGAGTGCACGGCGGTGTGGTCTTTACTCTGCTGGACTCGGCCATGGGCGCCGCTGCTTTCAGTGTGCTTGAGGCGCATGAAAGTACCGCAACCATCGAATGCAAGATCAACTACACTCGCGCGGTAGTCGGCGGCGAGCTGGAATGCACCGGCAAGGTAGTGCACGCCGGTACGCGTACCATTGTGGTCGACGGCGAGGTCTGGCAGGAGGGCGCGCTGGTCGCCAAATGCCTGGGCACCTTTGCCCGCCTGTAACGAGCGCAAGGGCCTGCGCCTTCTATACTGATCAAGATGCCATCCGGCGGGTGTCGGGTGGTGCTACAACCGAGGAGTGACACCTTGTCACCAACGCTGAGTGAACGTCTGGGCCTGCTGCGCGATCCAGCGCTGGCGGCCTTGCTTACCGATTGCCGCCACGGCATCGAAAAGGAAAGCCTGCGGGTAACTGCAGAAGGGGTGTTGGTGCACAGTGTGCACCCGGCGGGGCTGGGCTCGGCGCTGACCCACCCGAGCATCACTACCGACTATTCCGAGGCGCTGATCGAGCTGATCACCCCGGTCAGCCGCAGTATCGATGAGCTGTTTGGCAACCTGGATGAAGTGCATCGCTTTACCTATAGCCAACTCGGTGACGAGCGGCTATGGAATCAGTCCATGCCGTGCCGACTGCCGGCCACCGACAACGAGATCCCGATTGCCTGGTACGGCACCTCCAATGTCGGCACGCTCAAGCACGTCTATCGCCGTGGTCTGGCCATCCGCTACGGCAAGGCGATGCAGTGTATTGCCGGCGTACATTACAACTTTTCGCTGCCACCGGCGCTCTGGGCGCTGCTGCGCGAGCGCGAGCAGGACCCGCGCAGCGAGCAGGATTACCAATCCGAGCGCTATTTCGCGCTGATCCGTAATTTCCGCCGCTACGCCTGGCTGCTGATGTACCTGTTCGGCGCCTCGCCGGCGGTCTGTGCCAGTTTCCTGCAGGGCCGTGATCATCGCCTGCAAAGTCTCGGCGAAAAGAGCCTGTATCTGCCGTACGCCACCAGCCTGCGCATGAGCGATCTGGGCTACAACAACAATGCCCAGTCAGGCCTGAACATCTGCTACAACAGCTTGGATAACTACATCGCCAGTATGCTGGATGCTATCAGCCTGCCGTACGCGCCCTACGCCAAGTTGGGTACGCATGACGCCCAGGGCGAGTGGCAGCAACTGAATACCAACCTGCTGCAGATCGAAAACGAATTTTACAGCCCGATTCGGCCCAAGCGCGTGGCGCAAAGCGGCGAAAAGCCGGTGCATGCCTTGGCCGAGCGGGGCGTCGAGTACATCGAGGTACGTTGCCTGGATATCGACCCCTTCGCGCCCCTGGGCGTGGACCCGGCTACGGCGCACTTCATGGACAGCTTCCTGCTGTTCTGTGCCCTGCAGGACAGCCCCCAACTTGCAGACGCCGAGTGCCAAGCGACCGCTGACAACTTCAACCTGACAGTCAAGCGGGGTCGCGAGCCGGGCCTGCAGCTGCAGGATGGTGGGCAGGCGCGGAGCCTGGCTGAATGGGGTGACGCGCTGCTCGACGCCATCGCCGCCTGTGCCGAAGCGCTCGACAGCGCGCATGACAGCCAGGACTTCAGCGCCAGTATTGCCGAGCAGCGCGAGAAACTGGCTGATGCCAGCCGAACGCCGTCCGCGCGGGTGCTGGCAGCTATCAGTGAGCAGGGGGATAGTTTTTTCCGCTTTGCTCTGGCCCAGTCGGAGGAGCATAACCGTTACTTCCGGGCGCGGCCGTTGGCGGCCGAGGAACAGGCGCGTTGCGAGACGATTGCCGCCAAGTCGGTGGCGGAGCAACAAGAGATTGAAGCGAGCGACAACATCGACTTTGACACCTATGTCGATCGCTACCTGAGTCAGCGGGTCTGAGGTCGTAGCCGGCGCCGTCAGCCAAGGGCGGCGCCGGAAAGCTTACTGTACGATCAGGTTGGTAAACAGCAGATCATCTACCAGCGGCGCACCTTCTTCCTCGGTCAGTACTGTCTGTACCGCTTCGAGTGCGCGGGCGCGTAACGCCTCCTTGCCTTCCAGCGAAACCAGATCGTCGACGGTCTGACGGGCGAACAGGGTCACCAGTGCGTTGCGGATCAGCGGATCGTGGTACTCAATCTTGGCGACGGCCGCCGGGTCTTCAGTGCGCAGCGCAACATCGGCCTTGAGGTACTGAATCCGTGGTCCGGTGCCGATGGTGCCGACAAACGAAGGTTTCATCTCGACATAGGCGGTGGTGCTGGCGGGGCTGGCTTCTTCCTCTTCCGCGCTGGCGCTGAGCGGCAGCAGGGCGGCAACGAGGAACAGCAAGGGAAGGTGTCTGCGTAGCATGGTTTGGGGCTCCAGTAATATGGCCACAGGATAGCCGAGCAGCGCAGCGGCGCCAAATGCCCTGCGCACAGGCTAGTGTCGATGTTATGCATACCCATCACTTCAGGGCATGGTGATTGACCCCTGTGCGGGTTAAACGTCTAGACTGTGCGCATCCTAGCCACGGCAGTGCGTTGCAAAACGCGCCGCCCTGTCAGTGCGGGGCTGAAGAAATTTGCGCAACGGGTATTCGCTTCAGGTGAATTACCCTTGCCTAACCACCTTCGCACGCTCTGACCCCCGGCTACTTTTGACAACCTGCTCGAGCCAAGGAGACAACAATGAAAGCTGTTCTATGCAAAGCCTATGGTCCTGCCAGCAGCCTGGTACTGGAAGAAACTGCTGATCCGGTTGCCAAGCCCAACGAAGTCGTTATCGACATTCATGCCGCCGGCGTTAACTTCCCTGACACCCTGATCATCGAGGGCAAGTATCAGGTCAAGCCACCCTTCCCGTTTTCTCCGGGTGGTGAAGCGGCCGGTGTGGTCGCCAGCGTCGGCGAGAAGGTCAAGCACCTGAAAGTCGGTGACCGCGTCATGGGTTTGACCGGCTTTGGCAGTTTTGCCGAAAAGGTCGCTACCGACGCCATGCGCGTGCTGCCGATGCCCGATGATATGGACTACGTGACTGCCTCCGGCTTCAGCATGACCTACGGCACCTCCATGCACGCACTCAAGCAGCGCGGCGATCTGCAGCCGGGTGAGACACTGCTGGTACTGGGCGCCTCTGGTGGTGTGGGCCTGGCCGCAGTAGAGATTGGCAAGGCCATGGGCGCGCGCGTAATTGCCGCCGCCTCCAGCGCCGAGAAGCTCGAAGTGGCCAAGGCGGCTGGCGCAGATGAGCTGATCAACTACAGCGAAGTCAGCCTCAAGGATGCGGTCAAGGAGCTGACCAACGGCCAGGGCGCTGACGTGATCTACGATCCGGTCGGTGGCGATCTGTTTGACCAGGCGGTACGCAGCATCAACTGGAAAGGCCGTCTGCTGGTGGTTGGCTTTGCCAGCGGCCGTATCCCGGAGTTCCCGATCAACCTCGCGCTGCTCAAGGGCTCCTCCATCGTTGGCGTGTTCTGGGGTGCCTTTGCCGCGCGCGAGCCGCAGGCCAACCTGGAGAACTTCCAGCAGCTGTTTGCCTGGCACAGTGAGGGCAAGCTCAAGCCGCTGGTGTCCAAGACCTATGAGCTGAACCAGTATGAAGACGCGCTGAACATCCTCAGTTCACGTCAGGCGGTTGGCAAGGTGGTCGTCAAGACCCGCTAAGACCCGCTGCAGGCTGGCCCTGGCGGGAAGCCACAAGCTTCAAGCCTCAAGCTGCAAGAAAAAACCCGCGCGGTGTTCAATCGCGCGGGTCTTTTTAGGCGACGAACGACTGTAAAGCTCGCAGAAAGCATATGACGACAACGTCGCCGAGCACGCCCTGATGAGGCTTTAGGCTGGGCGCGCTATAGCGCGCCGTCATAGCCGAGTTGCCGCCACGCCTCGTAGATCAGAATGGCTGCGCTGTTCGACAGATTCAGGCTGCGGCTGTCAGGCCGCATGGGAATGCGCAGCACCTGGTCCGCGGGCAACGCCTCGCGCACCTCAACGGGCAGGCCGCGACTCTCTGGGCCGAACAGAAACAGGTCACCGGCAGCGAACTGCACCTCGCTGAAGTTCTGTGTGCCCTTGGTGCTCAAGGCAAAAACGCGATTGGGTTCCACCGCTTGCAGGCAGGCATCGAGGTTGGGATAGGTTTTGACCGCGGCAAACTCGTGGTAATCCAGCCCCGCCCGGCGCAGGCGCTTGTCATCCAGCTCAAAGCCCAGCGGTTCGATCAGGTGGAGTTGGCAGCCGGTATTGGCGCACAGGCGAATGATGTTGCCGGTATTGGGCGGAATTTCGGGTTCAAGCAGGGCGATATGAAACATGGTAAAGGCATCAAGCTGGCAGCGGGAGGGCAGTTTAGGCTCGCGTAGCCGCAAGCCGCAAGCCGCAAGCCGCAAGCTAGAAGCAGTCCGAGGGAGCGGGTGTTGGCGTTGGGCGGTTGGCTGAAGATAACGGCTGTTAGCCTAAAGCGCTCCGGGCTGGGTTTGCTAGTAGCTTGCCGCTTGAAGTTGTGTCGCCGCTGCTTTCGCAGCGGCATACAGCCAGCCCGGCGTCAGAGTTCTCCGCGGTCCCAGCGTTGCTCGCTGGCTACCAGTGCGGCAGAAATGTCCTGCAGGCTGGTCGATGGCAGTTGCTCGGGCAGCGGGTCGATGCCGACACTGGAGAACAGCTGGCCGTAGGCGTTACGCAGCTCGGCGTAGGACAGATCCCGGCGCAGTTCAGCCTGCAGGGCACTCATTTCGCCACGGATCAGGTCAAGCTCGCCGATGCTGCGTGCCTCGCGGCGGTTGCGCAGCTGGGTGACGATCTGCTGATCCAGGGACGACAGCTCTTCGCTGGTCTTGAACTGACGCAGGGCCTCGCTGTAGTTGGCATTGGCTACATGCAACTGGGCTAGCACCGCCACCGACATCGCCTGGCGACGCGCCGTGGCGACGGCTTCGCCGGCCTTGGCAACGTTGATGGCGGTGGGTGCGGACAGCACATTCAGCAGGTTCCAGGTGACCTTGACGCCATAGTCCGCCCAGCTCTGGTTGACCAGGAAGGAGTTACTGTCGTAGTGCCCGCCGGCAGAGAACTCCAGGCCCGGCAGCATGCGTAGCATCGCCTTGCGGGTTTCGGCAGCGCTGATACGTGCCTGGTAATCCTGCTCGCGTAGTTCAGGGCGGTGGGCCAGTGCCTGCTCTTCAAGTTGTTCGAGTGACAGGGCCAGCTCAGGGACGTCGTAGTCTTCACTTGTTGCCAGAGTGAAATCGCTACCCAACGGCAGGTTGATCAGGGTCGCCAGCTCGGTCTTGGCCAGCGACAGGGCCTTGCGCTGTTCTTCCAGCGTGCGAGTGGTCTCGATCAACGTGCGCTGGTAGTTGAGCGCCTCTACCGGGTCGCCGACCCGCTGGCTGCTCATCTGCTGACTGTCAGCGCGGGCGGCATTGACCCGAGTCATCAGACCGTCAATCTGACTGAGCAGGCGTTCGGCGGCGACGGCACGCCAGTAGGCGGAGCGCACATCCTGGGTAATGGTGTGAACCACCTTGCGGCGCCGTTCTTCGACGATCAGGCGCTGATCCGACTTCTGCTGCGCACTGACGTAGCTGACGCCAAAGTCGAGCACGTTCCAGACCATGGTCAGATCGGCAACATCACGTTCGCGGTCCTGGGAGGTCGAGGGCTCCAGCGACTCGGTGCCGGTGCGAATGCTCTCGCTACTGGACGCGCTGATGTTGTCACGCCCGGCATACCCGGCCGACAGGGCCATGCGCGGCAGCATATCGAAGGTGGCCAGGTCCAGCTGACGCTCGGACAGCGCCTGCTCCATGACCTTCAGGCGGGCTTCCAGGTTATATTTGACGGCACGGGCCATGGCCTCATGCAAGGTCAGCGGTGCGGTCAGCGGCTCCTGGTTCTGGTAAATGGCGACCAGATCGTCTTGCGCGCGCTGGGCGCTGGCGTTCAGATCGATGGGCTGAGTCTGGACGGCGCAGCCGGTGATGGCGAGTGCCAGCAGGCTGATGCCGGCGGTACGATGGTTATGCTTCATGCGTGAGCCGCCCCCTTTGTACGGCGCAGTGCAGTGTCAGTGCTGATGTCTTCATGATTGTTGTGTGTTGTTACTCATGCCCTTTAGGGCTGAGCTCAGCTGATGGGTTTTTTCTGTTTCCACTGCGCTCAGGAACCGCAGCTGTTGCTGCAGGCTGAATGCGCCCCCCGAGCGTTCGAGCAGGATGTCGAATGGGCTGTGCCCGGGTTTGAACAGGTCGGCCAGCGTGCTGCGATCGAACACGCCAGCGTCGCCACCACCAAACCCCAGGAAGCCATTTGTGCTGCGCGAGCTGAATATCTGCGCGAACAGGCTGATCTGCATTGGGGTTGGGTTGATGAACGGATCGTTCAGGCTCAGGCCATTGCCAACAGTCGGCGGTGGCAGCAGCGACGGTGGCGGCTGCGGCGCGGTGGGCGGTGGCGCGATAAAGGGCGTGTCCGGCGTGCCCGTGCCTGGGTCAGGTATGTAATTGGCGGCAATGATGTCGTAACCCGGCACGCTGATGTCGGCCACCATGGCGTTGCCGTTGCTGTCGGTGATGCCGCTGCCAGCGGCGTTGACCGCAAGACCCAGGCTGCCGAGGCCGGTGACGTCGGTGACGGTGACCTGCCAGCTTTGCGCATCGATCTGGGTCAGTGAACTCAGGTTGCCAACGGCGTTGCCGGTAGTGACCAGGGCGAAGTCGCCGAGATCCACACCGCTGACCGCTTCGCTGAAGGTCACGGTAAAGCTGACACTGTTGGCGTTGGTCGGCGATGGCCCGTCCAGGGCGATGTCGCTGATGCTGGGCGGCTGTGTGTCGATGCTGTAGTTGCCTGAATCCGTGGTGCCTGTGCCGGTATTACCAGCGGCATCGGTGTAGCCGGTGTTGTTCAGCGTGACAACGTTGCTGCTGTCCTCAATGTTGCTGCTCGGCGTCAGGGTCGCGGTCCAGGTGATGCCGCCGTCGCTGGTAGTCAAGCCGCTCAGGGTGCCGTTGGCGACCGTGAAGTCCGCAATGTCGAGCCCGGTCACCGCCTCGGAGAAGGTGATGGTCACTGTGGCGGCTTCGCCGACGTTCAATGCGGTGTCGTCGATAACGATGCTGGCCGTTGGGCGGATCGTATCGACGCTGTAGCTGGCGGAGTCGGTGGCGCCGGCTCCGGCATTGCCGGCTGCATCGGTGTAGCCGGTGTTGTTCAGAGTGATGACGTTGCTGCTGGCCTCGGTGCTGCTATCTGGCGTTAGGGTGGCGGTCCAGGTCAGGCCTCCGTCACCGGTAACCAGGTCGCTCAGGCTGCCATTGGCCACCGTAAAGTCAGCGATATCAAGCCCGGTAACTGCCTCGGAGAAGCTGATGGTTACCGTGGCGGTTTCGCCGGCGCGCAGCGCGGTGTCGTCGATAGCGATGCTGGCGGTAGGGCGCAGGGTATCGATGGCGTAATTGCCGGAATTGGTGGTGCCGGTACCGGTGTTGCCAGCGCCATCGGTATAGCCTGTGTTATTCAGGGTTATGACGTTACTGCCGGCCTCGGTGTTGCTGTCAGGCGTCAGAATGGCAGTCCAGGTGAGGCCACCGTCGCTGGTAGTCAGGCCGCTCAGGGTGCCGCTGGCGACCGTAAAGTCCGCAACGTCAAGCCCGCTTACAGCCTCGGAGAAGCTGATGGTCACCCTAGCGGTTTCGCCAACGCGCAGCGCGGTGTCGTCGATAGTGATGCTGGCGGTAGGGCGCAGGGTGTCGATGGCGTAGTTGCCGGAGTCGCTGGCGCCGGTACCGGTGTTGCCAGCGCCATCGGTATAGCCGGTGGTGTTCAGGGTGATGATGTTGCTGCTGTCCTCAATGTTGCTGGTCGGCGTTAGGGTGGCGGTCCAGGTGATACCACCGTCGCTGGTAACCAGGTCGCTCAGGGTACCGTTGGCCACAGTGAAGTCCGCAACGTCGAGTCCGCTGATGGTTTCGGAGAAGGCAATGGTCACAGTGGCAGTTTCGCCGGCGCGCAGCGCGGTGTCGTCGATAGCGATGCTGGCGGTTGGGCGTAGTGTGTCGATGCTGTAGTTGCCGGAGTCGGTGGTGCCGGCTCCAGTGTTGCCTGCGGCGTCGGAGTAGCCGGTGTTGTTCAGCGTGACAACGTTGCTGCTGTCCTCAATGTTGCTGGTCGGCGTCAGGGTGGCGGTCCAGGTGAGGCCTCCACCGCTGCTGGTTAGCCCGCTCAGGGTGCCGTTGGCCACTGTAAAGTCCGCAACGTCGAGCCCGGTCACCGCCTCGGAGAAGCTAATGGTTACCGTGGCGGTTTCGCCGGCGCGCAGCGCGGTGTCGTCGATAGCGATGCTGGCGGCCGGCCGCAGCGTGTCGATGGCGTAGTTGTTGGAGTCGGTGGAGCCGGTGCCCGTGTTACCTGCGGCATCGTTATAGCCGGTGTTGTTCAGCGAGATCAGATTGCTGACGCTTTCTGCATTGGCAGTGGGCGTCAGTGTAGCGGTCCAGGTCAGACCTCCGTCGCTGGTGGTCAGGTCGCTCAAGACGCCGTTGGCGACGGTAAAGTCCGCGACCTCTAGCCCGCTCACCACTTCGGAGAAGCTAATGGTGACCGTGGTGGTTTCGCCCACGCTTAGCGCACTGTCATCGATAGCGATGCTGACGGTCGGCCGCAGGGTGTCGATGCTGTAGTTCCCGGAGTCGGTGGTGCCGGTACCGGTGTTGCCTGCGGCATCGGTGTAGCCGGTGTTGTTCAGCGAGATCAGATTGCTGGTGCTTTCTGCATTGGCAATGGGCGTCAGAGTAGCAGTCCAGGTCAGGCCTCCGTCGCTGGTGGTCAGGTCGCTTAAGACGCCGTTGGCGACGGTAAAGTCCGCGACGTCTAGCCCGCTCACCACTTCGGAGAAGCTAATGGTGACCGTGGTGGTTTCGCCCACGCTCAGCGCACTGTCATCGATAGCGATGCTGGCGGTCGGCCGCAGGGTGTCGATGCTGTAGTTCCCGGAGTCGGTGGTGCCGGTACCGGTGTTGCCTGCGGCATCGGTGTAGCCGGTGTTGTTCAGCGAGATCAGATTACTGGCGCTGTCGACATTGGCGCTGGGTGTCAGTGTGGCTGCCCAGGTCAGGCCACCGTCGCTGGTAGTCAGATTGCTCAGGGCGCCATTGGCAACGCTGAAGTCTGCTGTGGTTAGCCCACTCACGGCCTCATTGAACGTGATGGTGACGGTGCTGGTTTCGCCGGCCGCTAGCGCGGTATCGGCGACCACTATGCTGGCGGTCGGTCGCAAAGTGTCGATGGTGTAGTTGTTGGACTCGGTGGTGCCGGTGCCGGTATTGCCTGCGGCGTCCTGCACACCAGTATTGTCGAGGGTTACCAGATTGCTGGTGTCCTCGATGTCAGCGGTGGGCGTGAGGGTCGCTGTCCAGGTGATGCCGCCGTCGCTGCTGCTGAGGCCGGTGATGACACCGTTTTCTACGCTGAAGTCTGCTGTGGTTAGCTCACTCACTGCCTCACTGAAAGTGATGGTGACGGTGCTGGTTTCGCCGGCGGCCAGTGCCGGATCGGCAACCACGATGGTCGCTGTCGGTCGCAGAGTGTCGATGGTGTAGTTGTTGGAGTCGGTGGTACTGGCGCCGGTATTGCCTGCAGCATCTGCGACACCGGTATTGTCGAGGGTTACCAGATTGCTGGTGTCCTCGATGTCAGCGGTGGGCGTGAGGGTCGCGGTCCAAGTGATGCCGCCGTCGCTGCTGGTCAGGTTGCTGAGTGCGCCGCTCTCCACGCTGAGGTCTGCTGTGGTCAGCCCACTCACGGCCTCGTTGAAGGTGATGGTGACGGTGCTGGTTTCGCCGGCGGCCAGTGCGGTATCGGCGACCACGATGCTCGCTGTCGGGCGCAGGGTATCAACGGCGTAATTGTTTGAGTCGGTGGTGCCAGTACCGTTGTTGCCAGCGGCATCCTGCACGCCGGTATTGTCGAGGGTTACCAGATTGCTGGTGTCCTCGATGTCGGTGCTGGGCGTGAGGGTCGCGGTCCAGGTGATGCCGCCGTCGCTGCTGGTCAGGTTGCTGAGTGCGCCGTTCTCCACGCTGAGGTCTGCTGTGGTCAGCCCACTCACGGCCTCATTGAACGTGATGGTGACGGTGCTGGTTTCGCCGGCCGCTAGCGCGGTATCGGCGACCACGATGCTGGCGGTCGGTCGCAGAGTGTCGATGGTGTAGTTGTTAGAGTCGGTGGTGCCGGTGCCGGTATTGCCTGCAGCGTCCTGCACACGGGTATTGTCGAGGGTTACCAGATTGCTGGTGTCCTCGATGTTATCGGTGGGCGTGAGGGTGGCGGTCCAGGTGATGCCGCCGTCGCTGGTAGTCAGGTTGCTCAGGGCGCCATTGGCAACGCTGAAGTCCGCCACATCCAGCCCGCTCACCTCCTCGGAGAAGGTGATGGTTACGGTGGCCGTTTCGCCTGCCCTTAGCGCACTGTCATTGATGGCGATGCTGGCGGTTGGGCGAACTGTATCGACGCTGTAGTTGCCGGAGTCGGTGGTGCCGGTACCGGTGTTACCGGCGCCATCGGTGTAGCCGCCGTTGTTTAGGGTGATGACGTTGGTGCTGTATTCGGTACCGGCTGTTGGCGTCAGGGTGGCGGTCCAGGTGATGCCGCCATCGCTGCTGGTCAGGTCGCTCAGGGCGCCGTTGGCGACCGTGAAGTCCGCAACGTCGAGTCCGCTGACAGCCTCGGAAAAGGTGATAGTCACTGTGGCCGTTTCGCCCACGCTCAGTGCGCTGTCGTCGATGTTGATGCTGGCGGTCGGTCGGGCCGTATCGATGCTGTAGTTGCCGGAGTTGGTGGTGCCAGTACCGCTGTTGCCAGCGATATCGGTGTAGCCGATGTTGTTCAGGGTGATGACGTTAGTGCTGTCTTCGGTAGCGGCTGTTGGCGTCAGGGTTGCGGTCCAGGTGAGGCCGCCGTCGCTGCTGGTCAGCCCGCTCAGGGCGCCGTTTGGCACCGTAAAGTCGGCAACAGCAAGCCCCGTTACCGCTTCAGTAAAGGTAATGGTCACCGTGGCGGTTTCGCCCACGCTCAGCGCGCTGTCATCGATAGTGATGCTGGCGGTCGGGCGCAGGGTATCGATGGCGTAATTGCCGGAATCGGTGGTGCCGGTACCGGTATTGCCTGCGCCATCGGTGTAGCCGGTGTTGTTCAGCGTGATGACGTTGGTGCTGTCCTCGGTGCCGGCTATTGGCGTCAGTGTGGCGGTCCAAGTGATACCGCCATCGCTGGTGGTCAGCCCGCTCAGGCTGCCGTTGGCGACCGTAAAGTCAGCAACATCCAGTCCGAGCACGGCCTCGGTGAACGTGACTGTGACGGTGGCGGTTTCACCAGCGCGCAGTGCGGTGTCGTCAACAGCGATGCTGGCGCCCGGGCGGGCCGTGTCGATGGCGTAATTGCCTGAGTTGGTAGTGCCGGCCCCGCTGTTGCCAGCGATATCGGTGTAACCGGTGTTGTTGAGGGTGATGACGTTGGTGCTGTCTTCGGTACCGGCTGTTGGCGTCAGGGTGGCGGTCCAGGTGATGCCGCCATCGCTGCTGTTCAGATTGCTCAGGGCGCCGTTGGCGACCGTAAAGTCGGCGACATCAAGCCCGGTCACCGCCTCGGAGAAGGTGACAGTGACGGTGGCCGTTTCACCGGCGCGTAGCGCGGTGTCATCAAGGTCGATGCTGGCGGTCGGTCGGACCGTATCGATGCTGTAGCTGCTTGAGTTGGTGGTACCGGTGCCGCCGTTGCCAGCGATATCGGTGTAGCCGCTGTTGTTGAGGGCGATCAGGTTGCTGGTGCTTTCGACGCTTGCATTCGGGGTCAGGGTGGCTGTCCAGGTAATGCCGCCGTCGTTGCTGGTCAGCCCGCTCAGGGCGCCGTTGGCCACCGTAAAGTCGGCGGCATCAAGCCCGGTTACCGCTTCGGAGAAGCTGATGGTCACCGTAGTGGTTTCGCCCACGCTCAGCGCGCTGTCGTCGATAGTGATACTGGCGGTGGGGCGCACTCCGTCAATCAGCAGGCTGGACTGGCCTCCCAGTGAGTCTGCGCTACCGACAGCCGGCAGGGTGAGCACAGCATCGCGGTTGCTGGCGCTGCGGATGGTGGCACCGTTGAGACTCAGGGCACTGGTAGAGACATAGTCGAGGTCGGCGCTCTGATCACCCGCTTGCACTGTGTAGCTGAAGGTCAGGGTGTCGGTGCCGCTACCGCTGACGTAACTGACGGCGCGGTCGACTGCGCCGGTTTCCAGCAGCAGGCTGGGGTTGCCGCCCGTGGTGTTGACGGTTACCGCCTGATCGAAGCTGACCGTAACGGTTATCACATCACCGATAGCGTAGGTACCGTTTGCCGTGGAGCTCGATACGCCGGTTACCACAGGCTCGATCGGATCGACCGTAACGCCGATGGTGTCGGTATCGGTTTGGGTGCCACCGCTGCCGCTGTTGCCCAGGTCGCTGGCCTCGATCTGGATCGATGCGGCTCCGTTGTAGCCAGCGGTAGGGCTGAAACTCAGGCCGTTCAGCGCGGTGTTGATGTCGCTGAGCGAACCGTTGAAGGTCATGCTGGCGTCAGCAGTACCATCTCCTGTGATGAAGCTGAGTCCGCCAATGCTGCCCAGCGAGAGCAGGCCGTTGGTTGCGCTCAAGGTGACCTGCAGTAAACCTGAACCTGCGTCAACATCGCTGAGCGAAATCAGGTTGCCATTGGCCGAGTTGAACGTGAGCACGGTGTCCTGATCAACGTTCTGGCTGCTGGGTACGCTGTTGACCGGCGCGTCGTTGACGGCCATTACTGTTACCGTGCGGTCGGCGGTATTGCTGTCGGCTGCGCCGTCATTGACGATAAAGCTGACCGTGCGGGTAGCCGTCGAGGGTGTGTCTGAACTGTTGCTGTAGGTTACCGAACGCAGCGCCGCTTGCCACTGCGCCACGGTGGCGGTGCTGCCCGCAGAGCTTAGCGTCAGCTCACCGCTAGCGGCGTTGTAGCTGGCGCTGATGTTGCCCATGCTGCTGCCGTTATTGGTAAACGTCAGCAAGTCCTGCCCGCTCTGGAAACCGCCGGTGATGCTGACTGTCGCAGAGGCCAGCGTTGCACTGTCGAGGTCGCTCAGGGTGAGGCTCGAGTCGATTACGGTCGGTGTGCTTGCAACATTGGCGCCCTCAACAAAGCTGGCACTGCCGCCGCTGGTGGTGGCAACGGGAGCGTCGTTGACCGGGACCACCGTCACTGTTGAAGCAATGCTGAGGCTGCTGGAGTTGGCCCCTCCGTTGGCGACGCCGCCATCATCGGTGATGCTGGTCAGCGTGACAGTGCGGTTGCCTGCTGTGGGCGCTTCGCTGGTGTTGCCGTAGGCGATGTTGTTGACGATGTCTTGCGCCGTGAGTGCGCTGATGCCCCCAGGTAGCCCGCCGCGACTGAGCGTGATCGTCGCCTGGTTTCCGCTGACGGTCACGTTGTAGCTCAGGTTGCCAGTGATGGTTACGCCGGAGTTGCCGTTGGTTAGCGCGATGGCCGTATCGCCGATGATTAGTCGCTCACTGCTGCCATCGCTGAGGTTGCTGAGCGAGAGCGTCAGGCCGGTGATGGTTTGGCCTGACTCAATGGTGCTGATGGCGGCGCTATTGAAGGTGGCCACCGCTGCGCCACCTTCGGTGTAACTCGGGTTGCTGCCCGTGGCGGTCAGGGTTGGGGCGTCGTTGACCCCGGTGACACTGACGCTGATGTCTTGCTGAGCGCTGGTGGCGCCGTCGCCATCGGTCAGGGTAACGCTGACGGTTCTCGTGGCCGTGGCGGGCTCGCTGTTATTACTGTTGCTGTAGGTCAGGGCGCTGACCAGTGCTTGTGTTGCCGCAGCATTGGCGTTGGCATTCAGGGTGATGACCAGGTCGTTGGTGCCAGTGCCGCCGGCGAAGGTGCCAATCACCACTCCGCCATAGGCAACATCGCTGCCGCTGATGCCGATCTGACCGGCGCCGGTGCCTTCGTTGACGATACCGAGACTGTCTTCGCTGCTGACGCGGTTGCCGGTGATCGCAACGGTCAGGGTGCCGCCGTCAAAGTCTGCAGAATCGCTATCGGTGATCGTGGCGTTGCTGCCGGCGTCCAGGCGCACGGGGCCGCTGCCTTCCACATAGCTGACCGAGTCACCGCCGAGGTTGCCGATAACCGGCGCAGCGCTGGCGGGTGCGTTCAGGGTGAAGTCGTTGCCATCGGCACCTGCATAGCTCAGTGACAGCGTGGTGCCGCTGACGGTACTGCCTTCTGCCAGGCCGCTGAAGCTGCCACTGATTGCATCCACTCCATCGTTGCTGATGATGGTGAAGCTGCTGGCGGCTGGCGGCGTATAGCTGCCCAGATTCACCGACAGCGTTGCATTGTTGATGGTGACGGTGCCGTTGACGATCAACTGGTCGTACTCGCTGCCGGCGGTGGTACCGCTGATATCCACTGCCAGGGTGCTGCCTGTTTCCAGCTGCAGGTTGCCGTTAATGGTCAGGCTGCCGGGGCTGGAGCCGGCGGCGAGGGTGCCGCCACTAAAGATCGCCACCAGCCCGTTCAGGGTGCCGTTGCCGCCCAGTGTACCCGCACTCTGCGCGGACACTTGGCCGTCGTAGCTGCCATTGATCAGCACGGTACCGGCGCTGGCAGTGAGCGTGCCGGTCGCGCTGTTGCTGGCGCTCAGGGTCAATGTTCCGCTGCCTGTCTTGAACACATCGCCGCTGCCAGAGATGACCCCGCTTAGGGTGGTGTCGCTGGTGGTTTCAATTGTATTAACGAACAGCCCAGCGCCCAGCACGATGGCGTTGTCGATGGTGCTGGCGCCGGTAACGCGTAATGTTCCGTCTTGGAGCTGAAGGTTGCCGGTGCCAAGGTTGCTATCTCCGGCGATGCTCAGGGTGCCGCCGTTGATGACGGTGGCGCCGCTGTAGGTGTTGCTACCGCTCAGAGTCAAGGTGCCGCTGTCGGCCTTGATTAGTGAGCCGGTGCCCGAGACCACGCCGCTGAGCGTCAGGCTGTCGCCGCTGCCAACGCTGACGCTGCTGTTTGCGCTCAACAGCATGACGTTATTGCTGAGGGTCGTAGAGCTGCTGACAATCAGACGGCTCGTGTTCTGAATGGCGATAAAGCCGCTGCTGATATTGTCGCCGTTGGTGATGCTCAGGGCGCCAGCCTGGATGATGGTGTTGTTGGTGTAGGTGTTATTGCCCGTCAGCGTCAAGGTGCCGGTGCCGCCCTTGGTGAGCGTGCTTGAGCCGGAAATGACACCGCTGAGGGTGACGTCAACGGAGGTGTTGATGGTGGTAGGCGCGCTGTTGATTACGATGCTGTTGGTAATCAGGCTGCCACCGCTGATATTCAGAACAGCGCTGTTCATCAGCGTAAGTTGACCGCTACCAAGGCTGTTGTTACCGGCGATACCGAGCGTGCTGTTTGAAACAGAGGTGCCACCAGAGTAGGTGTTGCTGCCGCTGAGAGTCAGCTCGCCTGCGCCGCTTTTTACCAGTCGCCCCGTGCCGGAGATGATGCCGCTGAAGGTGGCGTTGACACCGGTATTGGTGCTGATGGTAGCGAACGTGCCGCTCAGTACGATGGCATTATCGATGGTGCCAGAGCCGGTGATGGCCAGTGCGGCGCTGTTTTCGAGGGTTAGCGTGCCGGAGCCCAAGTTGCTGTCGCCGCCAATGAGCAAGTATCCCGCGGAGACTGTTGTGGTGCCGCTGTAGCTATTGGTGCCTGACAGGGTCAGGTTGCCGCTGCCCTGTTTGACAAGGTTGCCGCTGCCGCTGATATCGCCGCTCAGCGTCGTAGGGTTGCTCAACGTCACGTTGGCAGTGCCAACCAGCACCAGTGCGTTGTCAATAGTGGTGCTGCCACTGACTTCCAGGGTCGTCGCATCTGACAAGGTTACGCTGCCAGCACCGAGGTTGCTGTCGGTTGCAATCTGCAGCGTGCCTGCCGAGAGTGCAGTGGTGCCGGAATAGCTGTTACTGCCAGCAAGGGTGAGGGTGCCTGCACCGATCTTGGCCAGATTGCCGTTGCCGTCGATAGTGTTGTTGAAGCTGACGGTATCGCCGCTGTCGTTCTGGACGGTCAGGGTTACGCCGCTGTTGAGCGTTAAGGCGCCGCCGCTGAAGGTTGCGCCGGAGGCCTGCCCAAGGTCGAAGGTCAGGTTCTCGGTTAGCGTTGCGGCGTTGATACTGATGTTCTGGCCGGCAAAGCTGCTGTCGAATACCAGGGTTTGCGTGCCGGTAGTGTCGGCGGCGGCAATGGCGATGGCCTCGCTGAGGCTGACGCCGTTGCTGGGGTCGATGGTCGCGGTGTCGGTGGTGTTGGTGACGTAGATGGTGTCGGAGGTGACGCTGACATCGGCGGTTGCGACCGCCGCACCGTCATCGGTCAGGGTGATGCGAAGGGTGGCGTCACCGGCCGGCGTATCGTTGCGATAGGTCACGTGGCGCATGACGTCGTTGACCAGCGTGGTGCTGGCGTTGGTCTGCGAACTGTTGAACGTGATGGTCAGCACGCCGCCGCTTTGGCTAAAGGTGGCAAAGGTCTGGCCGCTGTCCTGCAGTGCGTTACCGCTAACGGAAAACTGGGCACCACTGATGTCGAACCCAAAGACGTCACTGCTGACCGCACCGCTCTGGCGCTGCAGCGTCAGCGTGGCGCCAGCCCAGTTGTTGAGCGCGCTAAGCTCTGCATCGGAGAGAGTCGCGTTGCTGCCGGCGTCAAGTGTCACGGTATTGCCGACGCCTGCCCAGGCCACGCTATCGCTGTTCAGACCACCGATGGTTGGCGCGTCGTTGGTGGGCACCACGGTGACGGTGCTGCTGATCGACAGGCTTGCGGTATCACTGCCGCCGTTGGCCACACCTCCATTGTCGCGCAGGCTGGTCAGGGTGACGGTCCGCGCGCCTGCAGTCGGCGTGTCGCTGCTGTTGCGATAAGCAAGCCCATCGACCACGCTGTGGGCGACCGCGGTGCTGATACCCGTTGTGTTCAGGCTCAGGGTAGCGACCCCAGAGGAGACGCTGACGCTGTAGCTGATGCCGGCAATGGTACCGCTGGTGCCGTCGGTCAGGCTGATTTCGCTGCCAGCGATGCTCAGCAACTCGCTGGTGCCGTCGCTGAGGTTGCTGACGGTCAGCGTCAGACCGGTGATGCTTTGGCCGCTTTCAATGGTGCTGATGTTCACGCCGCTGAACAGGTCGACTGCACTGGCGTTCTCGGTGTAGGTCGGCGAGGTACCGGTGGCAGACAGGGTCGGTGCGTCATTGACCGGGGCCACGCTCACACTTGAACTCAGGCTGAGGCTGCTGGTGTTGTTGCTGCTGCCGCTGTCGGTGAGGCTGGTCAGGGTCACGGTACGTGTGGCACTGCCCGGGTCATCACTACTGTTGGCATAGGTCATGCCATCGATCAGGGTGGCCATCTGGGCGTCGGAGCGGGTCAGGCCGCTTAGGGTCACGGTCGCGGTGGTGCCACTGAGCGAGACGTTATAGTTTCCGCCGCCGCTGAGTGCGCCACTGTTGCTGTTGCTCAGGTTGATGCTGGTGCCGCTGATGGTGAGGCTCTCACTGGCGCCGTTGGTGACGTTGCTGACCGTAAACACCGCACTGCTGAAAGTCTGGCCGCTGTCATTGGTGTTGGCGGTAACACCGCTGAACAGATCGGCTGCCGAGGTTTGTTCGACAAAGGTCGGGTTGTTGCCGGTGGCGCTGGCTGTGGGAGCGGCGTTAGGGGCAACTGCAGGCGCTACGACAATATCGTCAATGTAGATGGAGACATCGGCTTCGCCGCTCTGGCGCACGATGCGCACTTCATCGACCAGCGCCCAGGCTGAACCCGATGCCGACACCAATGTGCCGCCTGCGCCATAGTTGGCGGCGTTAAAGTTGATTGATGCGCCGGAGACGGCAAAGCCGTCCAGATAACCTACCAAGCGATAGTCGTTACCGACTGAGAAACCGTTCTCTACGCGTATTGACTGGAAGGAAAAGGCGTCGCCGCTGGTTGACTTCAATACCGCAGCGGTGCCGGTGTTGAAGCCCCCACTCAGTAGTGCAGCAGCATCTGAGCCGCCGTTTGCCAGAGAGGTATCACCCGTTTGATTAGTGATGTCTACGTAAGAGTTCGAGTCCAATGCGCCGCTGTTGGTTTGCACCGAGAACGTCCAGCCGTTTATAACGCGTGCTTGGCCAGTGTTGCCCAAGCTATATTGTCCGTCGGGAAGGGTAACTGAATCAAAGTTCTCGGAGCTGGGCGCAGCAAGCAGAGCGTTGTATGCCGCAAAGGTCTGTGCGGCGTCGAGCTGCGAGGCTTCGATGACGCCGGTGCTGGCCTCCAGTGTCCAGTTGCCGTTCAGTGCAGCGCTGCCGGTGTTGTCGCTGGAGCCGGCAACGTCGGCGCCGGTGGCCGTGGCCAGCTGCTCAAGAAAGCTGCTCTCAGCGCCCACCTTGCAGCCGTACAGCAAAATATCGCCGCTCTCGCTCAAGGCCGCGCCGATCTCGTTCAGCAACGCTTGGTGGGTGGAGATGCCAGCGGCGTCCAGCCAGGTGCTGCCGAGCTGGACCTGGCCGCTATCGCCGTGACTGAGGATATGAATGCTGTCGATGCCGCTGCGGCCGTTGAGATAGTCGGCGATCTGCTGCAGCCCATCCTGGCTGCCATCGAGGACCACCACTTCAACGCCGTCGACAATGCCATCCACCAGCTGCTGGTAGTTTTGCACATTGCTGTCGACAAAAACGACTTCCTGCCGCTGCTCACCGGCGACGGCGGAAGGTGCCTGTTCGGTCTGGCTGTCGTGGCTGTCAGCTGTGGGCTCGGCAGTAGCAGTAGTATCTGCCAGGTCAGCACCGGTGGCGGCAACGGCGCCGTCGAACATCATGCGTGGCTCCAGCGCCTGCATGAGTGGAGCACGGGCAACGGGCGTGCGTGCCGCTAGTGCATCGGCCGTGGGCTGTTCGTTGGTTGACGTCTTGTTTTTTGAACTCCACCACATGACCTTGTTCCTTTAGTGCTGTGCAGGGGCAAGCCCGGCAGACTTGACGGTTGCAATTGTATTTAGGGGCATAACACAGGCTGGAGGTACTTGGCCAAATGACGCATCTGGATCAACCCCAAATTGGATGCTGGCTGTTGCGCGGGGACGCTGATGCGGCCGGGACTTTTGCCTCAGGGGATTGCACACAGGACTGACGGCGCTGGCAAAAGAGTCGGCGCTGTTTTTGACGTCAGGTTGTCTGTGGCCAGCATAGGCAAAACCAGTGCAGCCAGGCAGGCACAGTGTGTAGATCAGGCGATGGAATGCAGCTTTGTCAGCAGCCATGAGGAAAATCCCGTTTGTTATTGTCAGCATCCAATGCTGGTTTGTATGCGCTAATGCTACGTCGCTACAGCCCTAAGTTGTAGTGGTTATTCGGGCCAGGCGCCAGTGTTTGACGTCAGAAACCGCTTTCGCGTATGCCGATGGCAGCCAGTTGTCGCCACAGGGCGCTGGCCAAGGTTCTGCGCTCGCCCTGCAGTTGTACTGTGCCGCGCAACGGCTGGCTCGGCGCGGTCGCAGGGCCAGTGGCGGTCAGCCTGATGCCATAGTGGCCATGCACCGGTTGGGCGCCGGTGTTGTCGCGGCGCACGGCGACCGGCCCCTGCTGGTCAGAGGCCAGCGCTTCCAGGCTCAGGTACTCGCTGCCGGTGGCGTCAATCTCGGACACAGTCACCGGCAAACTTTTGCGCCCCGGGTCTTCGCTGATAAAGCGACCTTGAGCGCCAGGGCTGACTCGACCCAGGTCATCTTCGGGCAGGTAGCCGCGTAGACGCACACCAGGCCCGACGATGCGTACCAGTGGTTGCTGTGGGGCCAGCCAGCGGCCCGCAGTGAGGCCGGGCAGCAGGTCGCGCACCACGCCAGCGGCCGGTGCAGTTACCTGCAATCGTTGTGTTTGCGCCTGCAGGCCGCGGTACTCGGCGACGGCGGTAGCCAGTTGTTGTTCGAGAATAGCGCTGTCGCCGACGGTTTCGCTGCGCCCCGACTGGCGCCGCAGCTGCAGGCGCAGTATGTCGATTTCACTGCGCACGATCTGCATGCGCGCCAACAGGTCGGGGGAGCTCAAGCGCAGCAGCACATCGCCCTTGGCGACATGCTGACCGTCACTGACCAGCAGCGCCTCCAGGCGCGCGGATGCTGGCGCGTGCAGCGTCGCGATCTGATCGGCTTCCAACATCGCAGGTACGCTGACATTGCCTCGCCAGGGGATAAGAAATAGCGCTGCCGCCGCGCCCAGCAGCAACAGGTTGCGCCAGTGCTTGCGCGGTTTTGCCTTGGCGCGACGAGCCCACCACTCCTGCATTTCGGCGTAGACCGGGCGACCAATAAACCAGCTCAGCTCCACCAGCATCAGAAAGATGCCGAGCAGCTTGAAGAACAGGTGGTAGACCATCAGCGCTATGCCCAGAAACAATACGGCCCGCCAGACCCAGGAGGCATAGCCCCAGATCAGCATACGGCGGCGCATCATGGGTGGCAGCGGCTCGGGCTGCGGCTCGTTGAACCCGAACAATGCTTCGCGCAGGCGCCAGCGGCACAGGGCAAAGGCGCGGCCTTGCAGGTTCTCGATGCCCCAGTAATCGGCGATCAGAAAGTAGCCGTCGAAGCGCATCAGCGGGTTCAGGTTGACGATCAGCGTGGTCAGCCAAGTGGCGGTGGCGAGCAGGAAGGCAGCGGTGCGCAGCGGACCATCCGGCAGCAGTGACCAGGCGAGCAGGGCGACGCTGGCCAACAGCAACTCGGCAAGAATGCCACCGGCGCCGATCAGCAGCCGCGAGCGTCGGTCGTTGACCCGCCAGGCATCGCTGACATCGGTATAGAACAGCGGAAACAGCACCATAAACGCCAGCCCCATGCTCTGCACCCGGCAGCCGGCGCGCTTGGCCATGAAGGCGTGGCCGAACTCGTGGCAGAACTTGGAAAATATCAGCGCCGCGCCAAAGGCCAGCAGGCCGCCCAGGCTGAACAGATAGGGAAAGCTGCCGATAAAGCGCGGCCAGTCGCGCAGCATCAGAAACAGGCCCAGTAGCAAGGTTACCGGCAAACCCCAGCGCAGCAGGCCAGGCCCAACTTTGGCCAACAGCGGCCAGACGCGCTGCAGAAAGGGATCGGGCCGCCACAGCGGGATGCGAAAAAACAGATAGTTGTGCAAAACCTGCTTCCAGGGCGACTGTCGCTGCATTGCGGCCTTGCCGGCGTAGCTGCCGCGCTGCTCGGCGTCGCTGGCGCTGATCAGATCGTGGCCGCGCAAGAACCGCGTCAGGCCCTCAATATCTTGACCGCTGAGCGGTATACCGGACTCCCGGTTGGCTGCTTGCAGCACGTGCTCGGCCTGCCCCAGGTGCCAGTGGCGCAGTAGCCGCATGGCTGCCTGACCCAGCTTGAAGTAGCGGCCTCGCAGCGGATCGGCCAGAGTCCACTGCGGGGTGCCGTCATAGGCAGGCTCGGCAGCGGATAACTGCAGATCGTCGCGTAGCGCGGGCAACTGCATCTAGAAGCCTACCGTCTGGCGCAGGGCAGCCAGGGGGCGGCGCAGCAGGTAAAGCGCCAGCGGACCGCGCGGGCCATACAACTTGGCGGTGCCACGCAGGCCGATGCGCGGTGGCTGCTCAGCAAAGGCGGCGTCGAAGCGATAGGCCAGCTGGCCACCCGCCAATGGTTGGGCTTCGTAGGCCTGGCTGACCAGGTGGGCGCTGCGGCGGGTGAGCGGATCACTGTCGAGAAAGAGCGCGACCTCGGCGTCCGGCGCGAACGCCAGCACATCGCCGACGGCCAAATCGATGCGCAACTGGGCGCGCTCGGGGTCGGCAATTTCCATCAGCCGTTCACCCGTCTGTACTGGGCGGCCGGTCCAGCGCTGGGCATCGGCGAATACGGCGATGCCGGCGCGCTCGGCGCGGACTTCGCTGCGCTGCAACAACTGCTGGGCGTGGTCACGTTCGGCGCGCTTCTGGTCGACCCGGGCCGCCAAGAGATCAATGCGCGCGCTGGCGTCGCTATCGCTGAAGGCGCGCTGACTGCTGGCGCGCAATTCGGCTTCGGCAACCTGCAAGCTGCGCTCGGCGACGTCGGCCTGGGCGCGCAGGCTGGTGTTGTCGAAGCGCAACAGTATGTCGCCAGCCTCGACCGGTTGGTTGGGCTTGACCATGAACTCGGCAATCACCCCATCCAGTGGCGCCGCTATTACCTGGCCATCCAACGGCACCACTTCGGCGGGGGCCAACACCGACTGACGGATGGGCAAGGCCAGCAACAATAACAGTGCGGCGGCGATCCATAGCAGGCGCTTGCGCGGCCAGCGCAGGCGCCAAGGCTGGCGTGGTTGCAGTGCCCACCAGGCATGGGACTGGCACTCCCCAAGCTGGCTCAGCAAGGTGATTTCCGGCTCGCTCCAGGGGTGTTCACGCGCCAGCCACAGGCCGCCAAACGGCTGGCCGTCCGGGGCGCAAAGGGGCACCCAGACCACTGCACCGGCAGACAGCGCCTGCCAATCGGCCTGGGTCTGCGGGTCCAGCTCCGAGGAGTTGATCAGCCTTGTTTGAGGCGTTTTGTCATTGGCTGCACCCTGGCGCGCGGCGCGTTCGACAAAGGCGACAAACGGAGCGTGCGGGTCGATCACGCTGATGCCGGTCAGATTGCGCACGCGACCGGCGATCAGTAAAGCCGCGTGGCGGTAACCGAACAACGGCTGGGGCTCGTTCACCATGGCGTAGCCCAAGGCGTCGAGGTCGCGGGCCTTGCGCATGCTCTGCTGCAGCGCCAGAAACTGGGCAAACAGCTGTTCCAGTGGGCGCGGCTGCGGCGCGTTCATGGCTGCTCCGCGAATTCGGCAGTGCCACTCATGCCGGCCAGCAGGTCTGGGCTGTCGGTAGGCAACTCGGCTATCACCAGCAGGGTCTGGCTGCCCTCGTCGATGCGCGCGCCTAAGCGTTTGATAGTCGCCTGCAGCGCCTGGCCGGTTTCATCCGGAATAAACTGCAATTGACTGCCTGGCTTTAGTTGGCTCAGCCAGCCTGAGGGCACCAGCAGATGAATTTCCAGCTTGCTGTTATCGACAATGCTGAGCAGGGGGGCCCCGCTGGCGACACTCTCGAACGGCTGCACCTCGCGGCTAACAACCTTGCCAGCATAGGGAGCCGCAATGCTGCAACGGTTGACTTGTACGCGATAGACCTGCGCTTGAGCAGCGGCTTCGGCCCGCTTGGCCTGAGCCATGGCGACCTCAAACTCGCCCACCGAGTTGAGTGCCGCCAGGCGCTCGGTATGGTTGAGCTGCTGTTGCGCGGCGCGGGTGGCCGCTTCAGCGGCATTTAGCTGTGCCTGGTAGGCGCTGCAGTCAAAACGCACCAGAACGGCACCCTTGTCAAAAGCCTCGCCTTCGCTAAATGGGAGTTCCAGCACCCGTCCGGCCAGTTCGCTGGACAGGGTGGCTTGCTGCTTTGCGCGTAACACGCCACGCGCTTGGGTGCGCGCTGTTTCGTTGCTGTCGGCGCTTATGGAGGCAAGCAACGGGTCTTCCAGCAGATTGCTCTGGGCGTGAACGGGTAGGCTGGCAAGCAGGGCGCAACACAGGCAGAGATGGGTCAGCAGACTCGGATACATTATTGTTTTCTCGGGCAGCAGCAGTTCGGGGAGTCTACGTAACTGCGGCTGCGGGCGGCAAGCTTCCAGCTGTAAGCGGTAAAGCGAAACACTGTTCCAGCTTCCAGCTGCTTTTCGATCGCCCATAAAAAAAGGCGACCCCAGCCTGCCTGAACCGAGGTCACCCCAAATACACCCATAAGTCATTTAGCATCAAGCGTGCCAGTTTTACTCCGGGCGTAACTTATTCGCTTTCATCGTCGTCGGAACCGTCCACATTCATGCCCAGTTCCTTGATCTTGCGGGTCAGGGTGTTACGGCCCCAGCCCAGTAACTGCGCGGCATCGCGGCGCCTGCCGGCGGTGTGCTTGAGCGCCGTTTCGATCATGATGCGCTCGAACGCGGGTACCGCAATGTCCAGCAGGTTGGTCACGCCGCGGGCCAGTTCTTGGTCGGCCCAGGTGCGCAAACCGTGCTCCCAGTGGCCATCCGGCGCACTGTCCTGGTGCTGGGTGAGCATTTCTGGGGGCAGGTCTTCTATCAACACCTCGCGGCTGGAGGCCATGACGGTGATCCAGCGGCAGGTGTTTTCCAACTGGCGTACGTTGCCCGGCCACGGCAGGTTGCGCAGGTAGTCCTGGGTTTGCTGTTTGAGCACCTTGGGTTCGACTGCCAGCTCCTGCGCTGCCTTGGCCAGAAAGTGCTGGGCCAGTGCCGGGATGTCTTCGCGGCGTTCGGCCAGTTTGGGGATGTGGATGCGAATCACGTTGAGGCGGTGGAACAGATCCTCACGGAACTTGCCGGCCTGTACCAGGCCTTCGAGATTCTGGTGGGTGGCGGCGATGATGCGCACGTCGACCTTGATCGGCGTGTGTCCGCCCACGCGGTAAAACTCGCCATCGGCCAGTACGCGTAGCAATCGGGTCTGGGTTTCCGCTGGCATGTCGCCGATTTCATCGAGAAACAGAGTGCCGCCATCGGCCTGCTCAAAGCGGCCGCGGCGCTGCACGCTGGCGCCGGTAAAGGCGCCTTTCTCGTGGCCGAACAGCTCGGACTCCATCAGATCCTTGGGGATTGCGGCCATGTTCAGGGCAATGAAGGGATTGCGCGCGCGCGGGCTATGGCGGTGGAGCGCGTGCGCCACCAGTTCTTTACCGGTACCGGATTCGCCGTTGATCAGCACGGTGATATTGGAATGGGAAAGCCGGCCGATGGCGCGAAACACTTCCTGCATGGCCGGGGCTTCGCCAATGATTTCCGGCGTCCGGGTCTGATCCAGCTCCTCTTCCTGCGACTCCTGTTCGTAGGTGTGGGCCAGTGCGCGGCGTACCAGGGCGACGGCTTCGTCTACGTCAAAGGGCTTGGGCAGGTACTCGAACGCGCCACCCTGGTAAGAGGCGACTGCGCTGTCGAGGTCCGAGTGCGCCGTCATGATAATCACCGGCAGCTTGGGGTGGCGTTCACGAATGCTGGCCAGCAGATCAAGACCGCTGGTGCCGGGCATGCGGATATCACTGATCAGCACATCCGGGTGCTGGCGCTGCAGGCGTGACAGAGCGGCGTCTGCGCTGTCGAAGCTCACCGGCTCCATGCCTTCCTGTTGCAGGGCCTTCTCCAGAACCCAGCGAATGGAGCGATCGTCATCGACGATCCAGACATTTTCAGCACGATTGGGTGAGCGGGTCATAAATCAGTTCTCCAGTTCCGGTGCAGCCGGCAGGCAGTTGAGACAAGGCTCGTTAATCAATGACAGCGAACTCGCGCGCCGGTGGCGGCTTGATTCGGTATCAGGCTAGGGCGGCGGGGCAGAAGCCCGAATCGACGCGCTGGGTAAACTTTGTTGCAAGGCAAATCAGTCACTTATGTCCTTTTCCAACGGCAGGAACAGGGTGAAGGTGGTGCAGCCCGGTTCGCTGTCACATTCGATCAGGCCCTGATGCTGGCCGATGATGTTCTGCGTGATCGACAGCCCCAGGCCGGTGCCTTCGGCGCGGCCACTGACCATCGGGTAAAAGATGCTTTCGACGATGTCCGAGGGGATGCCGGGGCCGTTGTCGATCACTTCCAGGCGGCAGACCAGGCGGTAGCGGGTCTGGCCGATGGTGAACTGGCGCAGCGCCCGGGTACGCAGGGTAATACAGCCCTGCTCCAGCGGGCGGTGCTCGGCAATTGCCTGCATGGCGTTACGGACGATATTGAGCAGCGCCTGAATCAGCTGCTCGCGGTCGGCATTGATGTCCGGGATGCTGGGGTCATAGTCGCGCTTGAGCTTGAGTACGCCCTGGGTTTCGGCCTCGATCAGGCTGCAAACCCGCTCGGTGATCTCATGAATGTTGATCGGGCGCAGCGCCGGGGGGCGATAGGGCCCGAGCATGCTGTCGACCAGATTGCGCAGGCGGTCAGCCTCTTCGATGATGACGTCGGTGTAGTCCTTGAGCGACTCCTCCGGCAGCTCGCGGGCCAATAACTGTGCCGCGCCGCGAATCCCGCCCAGTGGGTTCTTGATCTCGTGGGCCAGGCCGCGTACCAGCACCTTGGTGACTTCCTGCTTGGACAGTTGCGCCTCTTCCTTGGTAATGCGCAGCAGCCGATCACGCGGGTACAGCTCGATCAGCAGCCAGTTGCGGTTAGCAGCCATGATGGGGGTTACCGAGTAATCCGCCATCAGCGTCTGCCCGTTGGTCAAGCTCAGCTGCGCTTCGCGCTTGGTAAAGGGATGGGCGTTTTCTACCGCGTTGTGGAGTGATTCCAGGGCGGCGGCGGTGTCGGTAAACAGGTCACTTACCGGTTGCTGGAATACCCGTTGGCCGCTGACTGCCAGCAACATTTCCGCCGCCGGGTTCATGAAGCTCAGGCGCAAGTCGCCATCGAGCAAGAGCACGGCGGTGGTCAGGTTGTCGAGGATCTGGCGTAAAAATCGATCAGGCAGCATAGCTATATCCATGGTTTGGGCAGAGAAATGCAAGAAGCGAACCAATTCGGGGCGCAAATGCGGCGCTCGGGGTTTTCTTTTGCTCCTTCGTGTGGCTTCCCGCTGCAGTGCTCGACCGGCGTAGCTGCACGCCTTGAATTAGGCGCCTTCAGCGTGCACTGCGCGGTCGTGACCTAAGGCTCAGCCGGCTCTATGTGGTGGCACTAGGATGGCATTGGCAAAAGCTGCGCCAAGCTTTGGCGCACGAATTGGAGCCTGCAACAGGGAGTATGCACAAAAATGGTGCGTAGTGCTGGCGCGGCGGTTGATGTTGCCGCGCCGAGGGGGGGGGGTTAATTGCTGCCGGGCTTCGCGGGGGGCTTAGGCACGTTCGGTGCGGTAGGCGCTGCGGGTGCCATCGGTGCCTGATTCGGGTTGCCCACCCGGCCAGGCTGATTCAACGAGGTGCGCTGGACGTGGATGGTGACCGGCTCGCTGGACAGCAGTACCTGTCCTTTGGTGTCCATGATCACGGCGCTCACCTCGTGGCTGCCGCGATCCAGGTTTGGCAGGGTCAGGGTGGCGGTAGGTTGGCCGCTGCCGGGAATCGCCTGTTCATTCAAGTTGCCATCGATCTGGGCGCGCAACAGGCTGCCCGCGCGCAGCGGCGGATCTATGCTCACGGTGAGGGTTATGTTGCCGTCGTTGGCCCGCACGGCGGTATCGTTGGCGGGGCTGGTAATGGTCAGGCTGCGGTATCCGGCGCTGCTGGCGGCGCTGGTGCTTGCGTTGCTGTTATCGTTATTGCGGGATTCGAACGCCGGAATAGGCTTGGGCGGCTCGATGCTGTTGGTGGGGCCAACCTCGACTTTGGTGGACTTGGGGTTGGGCTGATCAGAGTAAATCCGATTGCCCTGTTCGTCCGTCCACGTATACACATCGCTGGCTGCCGCACTGACGCTGATGCCGCTGAGTAATAGCAGCGACAGGGCAATGCCTGACTTTTTCAACATGGTCTTTTCTCCTAGGGGCCATCGCCCATCCTTGCAGTACTCTTTATAGCCCGAGAGCAGGCCTCCTGCCATCGCCCTGTGGCTCCGGGCGACAGGCGTAAAAAAAGGGCGCCCGAAAGGGCACCCTTTTTTGACTACCGGGCTTGCGCCAGGTTCAGCAGCTGTAATACAGGTCGTATTCCAGCGGGTGAACGAAGGTGCGAACCTTGATCTCTTCGGCGCTCTTGAGCTCCATGTAGGCGTCGATGAAGTCATTGGTGAAGACATCGCCCTTGGTCAGGAACTCGCGGTCAGCGTCCAGAGACTCCAGTGCCTCTTTCAGGCTACCGCAAACCTGTGGGATCTGATTCGCTTCTTCCGGCGGCAGGTCATACAGGTTCTTATCGGCAGCATCGCCAGGGTGGATCTTGTTCTGGATACCGTCCAGGCCAGCCATCAGCAGTGCCGCGAAGCACAGGTAGGGGTTGGCAGCCGGATCAGGGAAGCGTGCTTCGATGCGGCGGGCTTTCGGGCTGGAAACGTAAGGAATACGGATCGAGGCGGAACGGTTGCGGGCGGAGTACGCCAGCATGACCGGGGCTTCGAAGCCAGGGACCAGACGCTTGTAGCTGTTGGTAGACGGGTTGGTGAACGCGTTCAGTGCCTTACCGTGCTTGATGATACCGCCGATGAAGTACAGGGCAGTGTCGGACAGGCCGGAGTAGCCTTCGCCAGCGAAGGTATTCTTGCCGTCTTTGGCGATAGACATGTGTACGTGCATACCGGAGCCGTTGTCACCGTACAGTGGCTTGGGCATGAAGGTAGCGGTCTTGCCGAAAGCGTCGGCAACGTTGTGTACGCAGTACTTCAGGGTCTGTACTTCGTCGCCCTTGGCTACCAGCGTGTTGAACATGACGCCGATTTCGTTCTGACCGGCAGTCGCCACTTCGTGGTGGTGAACTTCGATGGTCAGGCCCATTTCTTCCATGGCATTACACATGGCAGTACGGACTTCGTGATCGTGGTCGACCGGAGGAACCGGGAAGTAACCACCTTTAACGCCAGGGCGGTGGCCTTTGTTGCCGGTTTCGAAGTCGCCGTCAGTGTTCCAGGAGGCCTGCTCGGAGTAGATCTTGAACATGGAGCCGGAGATGTCGGACTTGAACTTCACTTCGTCGAAAACGAAGAATTCAGGCTCTGGACCAACAAAGACGGTGTCACCGATACCGGTGGACTTCAGATACTCTTCGCAACGCTTGGCGATGCCGCGTGGGTCGCGCTCGTAGCCTTGCATGGTAGAAGGCTCGATGATGTCGCAAACCAGGATCAGAGTAGGCTCTTCGGTGAAGGGGTCCATGACCGCGGTGCTGTCATCGGGCATGAGGATCATGTCGGAAGCTTCGATGCCTTTCCAGCCAGCAATAGAGGAACCGTCGAACATCTTGCCTTCTTCGAAGAAGTCATCTTTGACATCACGAGCAGGCATAGTGACGTGCTGCTGCTTGCCTTTGGTATCAGTGAAGCGCAGGTCAACCCACTTCACGTCATACTCTTTGATCAGTTGCATCGTTTTCGACATGGTTTCCTCCAAAAGGAATCGTTTGCCAGGCATCTGGCCTGGCGCCTCTTTAATTCGAGCGGATCGGGTCCGCACATCGGTTGCATTACAAGTGAGCAAAAGGTGTGCCATTTCGGAGCATGGCCCGAAAGGCCCATTCTTGCGGGTCTTTGCTCAAAAAAGCGTCAAAGCGCACCATTATGGCGCACCTATTAAGTGCAGATGCTGGGATCTATGCACTTTTTTGGTGCTATGCCTGTGTGGATGCTGCCGCGCGCCTCGCTACCACTCTAGGGTATAATGCGAGGCTTTGCGCACCTTACACCAATCCCATGAAACTGATCATCAAATTCTTCCCCGAAATCACCATCAAATCCCGCCAGGTGCGCAAGCGCTTCGTGGCCCAGCTGAAAGCGAACCTGAAGCGTCTGTTGCGCGATATTGACCCGGATGCCCGGGTCAACGGCAATTGGGATAGCCTGGAGGTCAACCTGGGCGCTGATCCGGCGTTGCAGCAGCGCTGCATTGAGCGACTGAAAAACACGCCCGGTATAGCGCATTGTCATGAGGTGCACGAATACCCCTTGGGCACGCTGGATGAGTTGGCAGAGCTGTGTGTCGCCACGCTGGGCGAGCAGGTGCGTGGCAAGTGGTTTTCGGTACGCTGCAAGCGCGTAGGGACGCATGATTTCAGCTCGCAGGATGTCGGCATCAAGGTCGGTAGCGCGCTGAATCAACGCTGCGGCGCTGCCGGGGTTTCTCTGAAGGCGCCCGAAGTAGTGGTGCAGATTGAAATTCGCAATGAGCGGGTGTTCCTGATCCAGGCACGACATCAGGGCATGGGTGGTTTTCCGTTGGGCACCATGGAGCCGGTATTGAGCCTGCTTTCTGGTGGCTTCGACTCTACCGTAGCCAGTTACCAGATGCTGCAGCGTGGCCTGTTGCCCCACTTTGTGTTCTTTAACCTGGGTGGTCGCGCCCATGAGTTGGGCGTACGCCAGGTTGCGCACTATTTGTGGGAGCGTTATGCCGCCAGCCATCGCCTGCGCTTCGTCAGCGTGCCCTTTGAAGGGGTGGTTGCGGAAATTCTGCAGAACGTGGAAAACAGCCAGATGGGCGTGGTGCTCAAGCGCATGATGCTGCGCGCCGCGGACCGAGTGGCTTATCGTCTGAATATCGATGCGCTGGTCACCGGCGAGGCCATCGCTCAGGTCGCCAGTCAGACACTGCCCAACCTGAGCGTGATCGACAACGCCGCTGAACGCTTTGTGATCCGCCCGCTAATCACCACCGCCAAGCTGGATATCATCGATACCGCACGGCGCATTGGCACACTGGAGTTTTCCAGCAGCATGCCGGAGTACTGCGGCGTGATCTCGGTGGGCCCGGCCATTCGTACTACGCTAGCCAAGGTAGAAGAGGTTGAGGCCTGCTTTGACTTTGACGTGCTCAAGGAGGCGGTGCAGAACGCCAGTTACAGCGATTGCAGGGAGCTGGATCAGGTGCCGGAGGGCGGTGCTGAGGTTGAGGTGGTAAGTACCGCACTGACTGGGCAGGTGGTACTCGACATCCGTCACCCCGACGAGCAAGAAGCGCGGCCGCTGACGTTGGACGGCGTCGAGGTCAAACCGGTGCCGTTCTATAGCTTGAGCAGTGCTTTCGCAACGCTGGATGATTCGCGCGCCTACCTGTTGTATTGCGAAAAGGGGGTGATGAGCCACCTGCATGCGCAATATTTACTCGATTCCGGGCACGGCAACGTGCGAGTGCTGCGACTGCCGAAGCAGTGAGCCTGCAGTAACCTGAAATGCACCGCTGGGCAGTTTTTCTGCCTGTTAGCGCGGTGCAATTGGGCCTGGGCGTGCAAAAAACATACACTGTCACGTCCGGGTCTGTATAATGCCCACCTCTTTTTTCCAGTTAGCCGGCCAGTGCCGCGCCATCCAGGACGTCCATAGTGATCGAGAATCTCCGTAATATCGCCATTATCGCCCACGTTGACCACGGTAAAACTACCCTGGTTGATGCCCTCCTGCGCCAGTCCGGCACGCTGGACCGCAAGGAGCTGGACTCTGAGCGCATCATGGACTCAAACGACCAGGAAAAGGAACGCGGCATTACCATCCTGGCGAAGAACACCGCCATCAACTGGAACGGTTACCACATCAACATCGTCGACACCCCCGGCCACGCCGACTTTGGTGGCGAAGTTGAGCGGGTAATGTCCATGGTTGACTCGGTACTGCTGCTGGTTGACGCGGTTGACGGCCCCATGCCGCAGACTCGCTTCGTAACCCAGAAAGCCTTCCAGGCCGGTCTGCGCCCCATCGTGGTGGTAAACAAGATCGACCGTCCGGGCGCGCGCCCTGACTGGGTGATCGATCAGGTATTCGATCTGTTCGACAGCCTGGGTGCTACCGACGAGCAGCTGGACTTCCCCTTCGTTTATGCCTCCGCGATCAACGGCATTGCCGGTATGGATCCCGAAGAGATGTCCGAAGACCTGACGCCGCTGTTCCAGACCGTGGTTGACCGCGTGCCGTCGCCAGACGTCGATCTGGACGGCCCTTTCCAGATGCAGATTTCCGCGCTGGACTACAACAGCTTCCTCGGTGTGATCGGCATTGGCCGCATCCGTCGTGGCAAGATCAAGGCCAACAGCCCGGTCACATCAATCGACGCCAGCGGCAAGAAGCGTAACGGCCGTATCCTCAAGATCATGGGTCACCACGGTCTGCAGCGCGTCGAAGTAGAAGAAGCGCAAGCTGGCGACATCATCTGCATCAGCGGCTTCGATCCGCTGTTCATCTCCGACACCCTGTGCGACCAGCAGAATGTCGAAGCCATGCCCGCTCTGACCGTAGACGAGCCCACCGTGAGCATGACCTTCCAGGTCAACGACTCACCGTTCGCCGGCAAGGAAGGCAAATTCGTCACCAGCCGCAACATCAAAGAGCGTCTGGAAAAAGAACTGCTGCACAACGTGGCACTGCGCGTTGAAGAAGGCGACAGCGCTGACAAGTTCAAGGTCTCCGGTCGTGGCGAGCTGCACCTGTCGGTACTGATTGAAACCATGCGCCGTGAAGGCTTCGAGCTGGGGATTTCCCGCCCGGAAGTGGTTATCAAGGAAGTCGACGGTGAAAAGCAGGAGCCCTACGAGAACGTCATCATCGACATCGAAGAGCAGCACCAGGGTCCGATCATGGAGCAGATGGGGCTGCGCAAGGGCGATCTGTCCAACATGGTCCCGGATGGCAAGGGCCGTATCCGCCTGGAATACACCATCCCGGCGCGTGGCCTGATCGGCTTCCGCAACACCTTCCTGACCATGACCTCGGGTTCCGGCATCATGACCAGTACCTTCAGCCACTACGGTGCGGTCAAGCTGGGTGATGTGGGCCAGCGTCAGAATGGCGTGCTGGTTTCCATGGCCACCGGCAAGGCACTGACCTACTCGCTGGAAACCCTGCAGGATCGCGGCAAGCTGTTCCTGGAGCCGGGTCAGGATATCTATGAAGGTCAGCTGGCCGGTATTCACAGCCGTGACAACGACCTGGTGATCAACCCGACCAAGGGCAAGAAACTCGACAACATGCGTGCCTCGGGCAAGGATGAAACCATTGCCCTGGTGCCGCCGATCAAGTTTACCCTGGAGCAGGCGCTGGAGTTCATTGACGACGACGAGCTGGTAGAAGTGACGCCCAAGTCGATTCGTCTGCGCAAGAAGTTGCTCAACGAAAACGAGCGTAAGCGCGCCAACAAGGGCTAAGTCCCGAATTGGTAAAAGGAAGCCCCGCTCGGGTAAACCCGGCGGGGCTTTTTTGTGTCTGCCGGCGCATCTCTGGCGCCGCTATTGCATCGCGTCCTGGCGATCTATGCAGGCACGGATGGCACAGTGAAATACGCTATCGCTGAGCCAAAGCAGGCAGCTTGATACCCGTGCGATAGTTGCCGGTCACGGCGGCCATCGGCAATTACTCTAGCGCCTCACATCGCCTTCATCTCCCCTTGTAGGTCAATGCAGTGACGGAGTGTGCAGAAATCGATTTTTGCTCGCCCAAATAGGTGAGTTAGTTCGAGTTAAGACATTCGTAAGGTGTGTCTCACCAGGCAGCTTTATCCCGTTCGGTAGTCGTTTGTATACGGCGAGTCATTTTTCGCAGCTACAACAACAATGAAGACGGAGAGTTTTACGAATGATCAACAATAAGCAGAAAAGCACCCTTGTCACCCTTCTTGCCAGCAGCGCCCTGTTGATGTCCTCGGTTGCTATGGCGAACAACCCGCCACCGGTAGACCCGGGTACCGGCGAAGGTTATCAGCGCGGCCCCGACCCGACTGTGAGCTTCCTGGAGGCGGCGCGCGGTCAATACTCGGTTGAAACAGAGCGTGTTTCAGCCCTAGTAGGTGGCTTCGGTGGTGGCACCATTCATTACCCTGAAGACGCGACCGGTACCATGGGCGCCATCGTGGTTATTCCAGGTTTTGTTTCGGCTGAGTCTTCGATCGAATGGTGGGGGCCGAAGCTGGCGTCATACGGTTTTGTGGTGATGACTATCGATACCAATACCGGCTTTGATCAGCCGCCAAGCCGTGCGACTCAGATCAATGCCGCGCTGGATTACCTGGTCGATCAGAACACCGACAACGGGAGCCCGGTGCAGGGCATGATCGACGTCAACCGCCTGGGCGTTGTGGGTTGGTCCATGGGTGGCGGCGGGACTATTCGTGTCGCCAGCGAGGGCCGGATCAAGGCAGCCATTCCGCTGGCGCCCTGGGATACCAGCAGTCTCTATGCGCGCCGTGCCGAGGCGCCAACGCTGATCTTCGCTTGTGAAGCCGATGTGATCGCACCGGTATACCAGCACGCATCGCCGTTCTACAACGCGTTGCCCTCTGATATCGATAAGGCCTTCGTCGAGCTCAACAATGGTACCCATTATTGCGGCAACGGCGGTGGCACCAACGACGACGTGCTGGGCCGTCTGGGCGTATCCTGGATGAAAATGTACCTCGACGAGGATACCCGCTATAAGCAGTTCCTCTGTGGCCCGAACCACGAGTCGGATTACAGCATTTCTGAGTACCGCGGTAACTGCGTCTACTAATAGGTAATAGGCGTGTTGTGGTCTGGGCGCCGGCCCTGCGATAGCAGGGCCGGCGCTTTTTTATGGCCTTACCAGTTTGTACTGGGTTTCGGAACCCAGCCCGAGGGCCACGGACCTGTGCGATAGTCAATGGGGGGGGGGCGTAAGGTCGGTCGGCGGATACGCGGTCATGAACGCTGATATATGTCGTTCCAAGTGTGTGGCGGTGCCGCGGAAGTTCACCCGTTTGGGTTAGCTAAGTTGGAAGTTTTTAAACTTTAATGAATGATCGTTCGAAAATAAAAGTAGTATTAAGTTTGCTCGGTAATTTATATATTTTTAATTTATTTATTGCAACCTAATGATTTATAGGCATTATTCTATTTTTCCGGGTTTGGGTTGGTCGTTGTTATATCCCATGAATGGGTGATTCTGCCTAACTTACTATTGAGTTCTAATCATCCGGCGGTCGCTGTCGTTAGTTCCACTTGCTGGAAGGCAGTGCAAATAAAAACAATCAACCTGAACCGGAATAACAACATGACTATGATGCCCAAAAAAGCATTTCGCGCCATGGTGGCCAGCGCAGCGCTGCTGTGCGCACTGCCCGCCTTTGCAACCAACCCCACGCCACCCCCGACTGATCCGGGCAATGGCAACTCCAGCTACCAACGCGGCCCGGATCCGAGTGTAAGCTTCCTTGAGGCCAGCCGGGGTCAGCACAGCGTCAGCACGCAGCGTGTTTCCCGCCTGGTCAGTGGTTTTGGCGGCGGTACCATCCATTACCCGACTGGCACCACCGGCACCATGGCGGCCGTAGTGGTGATTCCTGGCTTCGTCTCGGCCGAGTCGTCCATCGATTGGTGGGGTCCCAAGCTGGCATCCTATGGGTTCGTGGTCATGACCATTGATACCAACTCCGGCTTTGATCAGCCCGGCAGCCGCGCGACCCAGATCAACAATGCACTGGACTACCTGGTTGGCCAGAACACAGCATCAGGCAGCCCGGTTCGCGGCAAGATCGATACCAACCGCCTGGGCGTGGTGGGCTGGTCTATGGGTGGCGGCGGCACCATTCGTGTTGCCGGTCAGGGCCGCATCAAGGCTGCGATTCCGTTGGCCCCCTGGGATACCTCCAGCTACTACGCGCGCCGCGTAGAAGCGCCTACGCTGATTTTCGCCTGCGAGTCGGACATCATCGCACCGGTAGGCCAGCACGCGTCACCCTTCTACAACGCGCTGCCGTCGGATATCGACAAAGCTTTTGTTGAAATCAACAACGGTAGCCATTACTGCGGTAACGGTGGCGGCACCAACAACGACGTGCTGGGTCGCTTCGGTGTGTCCTGGATGAAGCTGCACCTGGACGAGGATGACCGTTACAAGCAGTTCCTTTGCGGTCCTAACCACGAGTCTGATTACAGCATTTCCGAGTACCGCGGCAACTGCCCGTACTAATCAGAGCCTGCTGCACCACAACGCCGCCCTCATTAGGGCGGCGTTGTCGTTTCTGCCCGGCACGCCAGCGCCGAGAGCACACAGGGCCAAGGCGCTGTCTGGATTGCAACGGGCCACGAACAGAAACAACGTGAGGCTGGCAATGATCATCCACCCACACAAGCCTGAGCCGCGACTGGCTGATCCGCAATTGCAGATGCTGGCACGCCCCCCCTCGCGAGCGTCTGGAGTTCTATCGGCGGCAAATATTCAACGAAACCGGCAACCTGTCCAGTCGCACCAATGCCTATCTGACGGCGTAATCCTTTCTGGTGATTGCCTATGCTTCCTGCATGGCCTACAGCATCCTGCGCTGGGGCGAGTTGTTCACGCTGGTCGTGCCGGCGACCCTGGCGCTGTTCGGCATTCTTTGCTCCTTGAGCGCCTGGCCGGGCATCAAGGCGGCCTGCGACATCATCGATCATTGGTATTCCAAGCGGAGCAGCTTGCTGCAATGCGACTCGGTGTTTGGTGAGGCTTACGACGAGTTTCCGCTGTTTTCAGACTGGGAGTCGAGCTTCACCGGGCAGCGCAAAGCGCTGGCATTTTCCAAACGCTCGCCCTGGCTGTTTTGTGGCTTCTGGGTGTTTCTGGGATTATTTGCGTTGTGGATACAATTGCCGCTGCCAGAATAAGCCAGCGCGCGCCGGCTCACGCACGCGGGGCACTGTGACTCAGGCTCGGTGCGTGAAACAGAGCTATCAAAAAAGCCCGCCGGGTGGCGGGCTCTTGGTCAGTCGTCGAAGAAAAACGACTTTTCCCCAAAGGCCGGCTCGAGGTGATTGAGCCAGGTGGCCTCTGCGTTGTATTTGGCAAAGAAGGGGCGTTGCACCCAGTCCGGATTGCGGCCCTGGATCATGCGCAGGGCGATGACCTTCTCGCCGTGGATTTCCGTCACGCCCTGAATTTCGACCTTGCCGGGATGTGAACTCATGGATGGGCCGCGTGCGGTACGCGCGATGCCCGAGACGCTTTGCAGGGCGTCGCGGTAAATTTCCCACGCCTTGATCAACGGCACCTCAAAGTAGTGGCGCGCGCCGGTGTCACGTTCAACAAACATGTAGTAGGGAATAATCCCCAGCTCGACCTGAGTCTGCCACAGCCGTGCCCAGACCTCGGCACTGTCGTTGATGTGCGCCAGCAGCGGCCCCTGGGCGCGGATCTGCGCGCCGGTTTCGCGCACGCGGCGGATCGCCTCGCGGGCGATCTCGGGCTCCAGCTCCTGCCAATGGTTGTAGTGCGCCATCAGCGCCAAGTGCTTGCCAACGGCCTGAATCTCGCGGAACAGCGCGAGCAGGTCTTCGGCGTCGTCATCGGTGACCACCCGTTGGGGCCAGAACGTCAGGGCCTTGGAGCCGATGCGAATGGTGCGAATATGCGCAAACTCCGCGCTCAGCAGCGGTTCCAGGTAAGCGCGCAGGTTGCGCGTTTTCATCACCAGCGGATCACCACCGGTCACCAGAACGTCGGTCACTTCCGGGTGTTCACGCAGGTAATCCTGCAACTGGTTTGATTCACGCGCGGCGATCTTCAGATCCTTGTCGCCGACGAACTGCGCCCAGCGGAAACAGAAGGTGCAGTAGCTGTGGCAGACCTGACCCGAGCTGGGAAAGAACAATACCGTCTCGCGGTATTTATGCTGCAGGCCTTCAACCAATGCACCGTTGAGCGTGGGAATGTTGTGCTCCAGCTGGCCGGCAGGATGCGGATTCAGCTCCGCGCGTACCTCGCTGATGATGCTCTTGAGCGTCGGTTGATCGGCGCCACTGCTCAGCGCTTCGGCGACCCGGTCGTAGTGCTCGGGTTTGAGCATGCCGCGCTGGGGGAAAGTGAGCTGGAAAATCGGATCCTGGGGTACGTTCTGCCAGTTGATCAGCTCGTCAATCACATACTGATTGACGCGAAAGGGCAGTACGCTGGCCACCACCTGCATTTCGAAGCGTTGGTCCGGGCTGAGTGACTGTAACTGGGGAATCTGATTCAACTGCTTGGCGGTAAACACCTTGAAGCGTTGATGACTGACGTTGTTGGCGTCAAAGGTCGGCGCGTCCGGCGTGGCAATCGCCAGGATATTGGAGTTCGGCATAGTTTGTATTCAACGTATTTTCAGATCAAAAGCATTTTGTCACGCCAATGCCGGAGCGCTGGCGTGCAGGTGGAGTTCACTCAAATCAGTCATTAACCTAGGCGGTTAACGCATAAAAGCGCCGATATATGCGTAAAAAGCGATCGGGCATTGTGATGGGCTGATTGCTCAGCGGCCGGCAATGATAGCGAAATAATGTATTGATGTCTAAATAGTGACCGGCTGCGCTGGGCAAGGCTATGCTGAGGCGCTGGGTCATTCTTGTATGGAGCGACTATGTTTTCCTATATAACCCTGGGCACCCGCGATCTGCAGCGCAGCATTGGTTTTTACGATCCGGTGATGGCAGCGCTGGGCATACAACGTTGCGCTACGCCAGGTGAAGAGGTCGATTGGCAGGGTTGGGCGGGTTGGGGGTTGTACCGTGATCAGGGGGCCGAGGAGTTGGCGCTCTGGCTGTGCGAACCGTTCAACGGTCAGCCCCCCAGCGTAGGCAATGGCAGCATGGTGGCGCTGAAAGCCAGCAACTGGGCTCAGGTGCGTGCCTTTCATGCGGCGGCGTTGGCCAACGGCGGCAGTAGTGAGGGCGAACCGGCGTTGCGGCCGCAGTATAATCCTGACTTTTACAGCGCTTATGTCCGCGACCCCGATGGCAACAAACTGGCCGTGGTATGTCGCGGTTTTACCGCCGAGCCGGAGTAGTCTGTCGGGCTTTGTGACCCGCTACCCTCAAGGCCGCAAAGTGTTACCTCATCGCCATGGAGGCGCCCATGCCGCAGCAACCCTATGCCACGCTCGCAGCCTACAACCAATGGATGAACCAGCGCCTTTACGCGCTCTGCGAGACCTTGCCCGAGGCGGAGTACCGTCTTGATCGTGGCGCCTTCTTCCGCTCTATTCACGGTACGCTCAACCATCTGCTGCTGGCCGATCGTGTCTGGTTCGGCCGCTTCACCGGTCAGCCCTTCAATGTGCCCTCGCTGGATACCGAGCTTTACGCCACGCTGGCCGAGCTGCGCGTCGCGCGCGCACAGCTTGACCAGCAGATCATCGATTGGGTGGCGACGCTGAGCGAGCACCGCATCGCCGGTGAGTTCAGCTACACCAGCCTGGTAAACCCACAGCCGCGCCGTTATCCGATGTCGGTGGTGCTCAGCCACTTCTTCAATCACCAGACCCATCACCGTGGGCAGCTCACCACGCTGTTGTCGCAATGTGGAACCGATCCCGGTTTGACCGATCTTATTCATATGCCGGGCGTTGCCCTGGTAACCCCCGAATGGCAAGAGGAGAACTGAGTGGCGGCAGTGGATGAGGTGCTTGAATTCTGGTTTACCGAGCTGAAGCCGGTGCAGTGGTGGCGCAAGGACCCGGGGCTGGATCGCTTCATTCGTGAACGCTTTGGTTCGCTGCACGAGCGCGCCGAGCGCGCGGAGCTGGTGAACTGGCGCAGCACGCCGCTGGGCCGTCTGGCCGAGATCATTGTGCTCGATCAGTTTTCACGCAACATCTGGCGCGATACACCGCGCGCGTTCGCCAGTGATGGTATGGCCCTGGTGCTGGCGCAGGAGGCCGTTGCGGAGGGTATCGACCAGCAGTTGCCGGTCAAGCTCCGAGCTTTCATGTATATGCCCTTTATGCACAGCGAGTCGCTGCGTATTCACGAGCAGGCGGTCAAGTTGTTCAGCACCCCCGGCCTGGAGGATAACCTGCGCTCGGAGTTGCAGCACAAGCGCATCATCGAGCGCTTCGGCCGATACCCGCATCGCAACGGCATTCTGCTGCGACCTACCACGGCGGAAGAGGCGGCCTTTCTGCAAACCGACGATTCCAGCTTCTGAGTCCTGAGACTGTTGCGCCCGGCGCGCGGCAAACTGTATAGGCTGCCTTGAGGGCGGCTGCGTTAGGCTGACATTTTCATCCGCGAGGAGCACCCATGCCGTTGCCGATTTATCAGGTCGATGCCTTCACCGATACCCTCTTCAAGGGCAATTACGCCGCCGTGGTACCGCTGCCCCAGTGGCTGCCGGACGAGCTGATGCAGGCCATTGCGGCAGAGAACAATCTGTCTGAGACCGCCTTTGTGGTTGCGCAGTCGGCGGGGCGTTACAGCATTCGCTGGTTCTCACCCTTGAGCGAAATCGACTTCTGCGGTCATGCAACCCTGGCCAGCGCCTTTATCTTGTTTCGCCTGCATCCCGAGCTGACCCAGCTGACCTTTAACGCCGCTGCAGTGGGTGACCTTGTGGTGACGCAGGATGCCTCGGCGCGCATCAACATGCGCTTTCCCAGGCTCGACCCGCAGCCGGTGATCGAGGCGCCTGCTGCGTTGCTGGCCGGGCTGTCACTGCCGCCCCAGCAGGTGCTGGTCAACCGTCAGGCCTGGTTTGCCGTGTATGCCGATGAACAGAGCGTGCTGCAGGTTGAGCAGGACCCCGAGCAATTGAAGCAGCTGGCCCCGCGTGATGTGGTGGTGACTGCGCCCGGGCGCCAGAGCGACTGCGTTTCGCGTTACTTCTGGCCGGCCAACGGTGGCCTCGAAGATATGGTCACCGGTTCGATCCACGCCGGTCTCGCGCCCTACTGGGCGGACCGTTTGGGCAAGCGCGAGCTGCTGGCGGTTCAGGCCTCCAGCCGCGGTGGCCGGCTGGACTGCATGGTCGCCCCCGATCACGTGCAGATCAGCGGTCATGCGGTACTCTACCTGGAAGGCCAGATTCACCTTCCCTGAATTCATGTTCCACGGCAGCGGCAAGCGCAAGGCGCTATGCTGGACGCTGACTGTCGTTACCCGCAAAGGAGATGTTCGATGAGTGCAAACTCACCCCTGATAATGACCGCACTGCTGGGTTCGGCGCTATTGTTGAGTGCCTGCGCCACCTCGGATCGTCCGACCAGTGATGCGCCCCCGCCGCCCCAACTGGAAGCGGACAGCGGTGTGGCGATTCTGCGCTGCGGCTCGTTGCCAGTGCGTACCACCTTCAATGCGGATCAACTGACCCTCGAGGCTGGCAGCGACAAGTACCTGCTGGAGCGCGTGCGCTCCGGTTCTGGCGCCAAGTACGAAGTGCCGGGCGACAGCTCGACCAGTTACTGGCTGAAAGGTGAAAAGGGGATGCTGGTGATCAAGGGTAAATCCTATCCAGAGTGCGAGCCTGCCGGCGCGCTCTTGCTGCAGGCCGGTGAGTGGGTGGTCAAGGACATCAACCAGGGCGGCGTCGTTGACGATTCCCGGGTGACCCTCAACTTCGGCAACGATGGCCGCGTCTCAGGCTCGGCGTCGTGTAACAGATACACCGGTGGCTATAGCGTTGCCGGCAGCAGCCTGACCGTAACCCAGCTGGTTTCCACTCGCATGGCCTGTGTGCCGGGGTTGGGTGAGCAGGAAGTCAAATTTCTGCAGACACTGGAGAGCGTCAGCCGTTTTGAAGTCAGCGGTGATGGCGCGCTGGTGTTGAAGACCGAGTCTGGCGACGCAATCACCGCGCGGCTGCAATAAACCGCGCCGCCGGCGGTAATAAAGCAACTGCAGCGCATCACTGTGCGGCAGTTGCTTGCGCCGCCGCGCTGGTGCATTGTCGTGCTTGCTGCGCCCCCCGGCGCGGTTGACCCGGACAGCGGAAAATACCGTTGCCGCCTCGTGATTATTCCTGCAAAAGGACGCTCGCATGCTGTTGCTGATTCTCGGCCTTATCGTCTTTCTCGGCGTGCATTCCACGCGCCTTTTCGCGCCGCAATGGCGCGCCCGGCAAATAGCCGCCAAGGGCCTGAAGGCCTGGAAAGGGCTGTATGCGCTGGCGTCGATCGTCGGCTTTGTATTGATTATCTACGGCTACGGGCAGGCGCGGCTGGATCCTACCTGGTTGTGGGTTTCCCCGGTCTGGACGCGCCATCTGGCGGCGCTGCTGACCCTGCCGGCGTTCATTCTGCTGGCCGCCACTTACATTCCCGGTTCCTCTCTCAAGGCGCGTATTGGCCACCCGATGTTGCTGGGGGTGAAGTTCTGGGCGCTGGCCCACCTGATCGCCAATGGCAGCCTGGCTGATCTGTTGCTGTTTGGTGGTTTTCTGGCCTGGGCGACCGCGCTCTTTGTGATCTCGCGCAAGCGCGATCGGCTGGCGGGCGTGAGCTATGGCAAGGGCAAGCCGGCGATGGACGCCGTGGTGGTGATCGTCGGCCTAGTCGCGTGGGCAGCCTTTGCTATGTACCTACACGGCGTGCTGATTGGCGTGAAGCCCCTGGGCATGTAATCGCCGCCAGTTTGCTAGCGATAACAAACCCGCAACGCTGCGGGTTTGTTGTACCTGAGCCTTGATCAGCCGCCTCCGGCGCTATTGCAGAAGGCTGCCTGCCTCCGCGCGCGGCTGGGCAGTCGGGCGGCGGATGTGTTATCACTCGGGTTTCGTTGCTGTATCGATATAGGAAGGCCGTATGCAATTACCAGCCTCAGCGCTGCGTTATTTCCCCTATCTGTTCTGCCTGTTGGGTGCGGTTGCCACCCTGGGCCTCACCTGGTTCTCGCTGCTCTGGTTACTGGCCGCACTGCCTTTGACGGTATTGGCCGTGATGGGGACCTGGGATGTACTGCAAAAGCGCCGCACCATCAGCCGCAACTACCCGGTACTGGCGCACTTTCGCTATTTTCTCGAATCCATCGGCCCGGAATTGCGGCAGTACTTCATTCAGTCCGACACCGATGAGCTGCCGTTCTCGCGGGAGCAACGCAACATCGTCTACCAGCGCGCCAAGGATATTCTCGACAAGAAGCCCTTCGGCTCGCTGATCCCCATGAATGCCGAGGGCTACGAGTGGATGAACCACTCGCTGGCGCCGGTCGATATCGTCGACAAGAACTTTCGCATCCAGGTGGGCAGCCACGCCAAAACGCTGAAGCCCTACGACGTCAGTGTCTTCAATATTTCTGCCATGAGCTTTGGCTCCCTCTCGGCCAACGCCATTCTGGCGCTCAACGCGGGGGCCAAGAAGGGCGGCTTTTATCACGACACTGGCGAGGGTTCGATCTCGCGTTATCACCGCGAACCCGGAGGCGACCTGGTCTGGGAAATCGGCTCCGGCTACTTCGGCTGCCGCAAGCCCGATGGCAGCTTTGACCCTGAACTCTTCGCCAAGAACGCCCAGCTGGATCAGGTGAAGATGATCGAGATCAAGCTGTCGCAGGGCGCCAAACCGGGTCACGGTGGCATTCTGCCGGGCGCCAAGGTGACGGAAGAAATTGCCGCCGCGCGGGGCGTGCCGGTGGGCGAGGATGTGGTCTCACCAGCGGCCCACTCGGCCTTCCATACCCCGCTGGAACTGATGGCGTTCATTGCTCAGTTGCGCGAGCTGTCGGGGGGCAAGCCGGTGGGTTTCAAGCTAGCCATAGGGCACCCCTGGGAGTGGTTCGGCATCGTCAAGGCGATGCTGGAAACCGGCGAGCATCCTGACTTTATCGTGGTCGATGGCGGGGAAGGGGGCACTGGCGCCGCGCCGCTGGAGTTCATCAACCGCCTGGGCATGCCGATGACTGATGCCGTGCTGCTGGTACACAACACTCTGGTGGGCGCCAACCTGCGCGAGAAAATCGCCCTGGGTGCGGCGGGCAAGGTCACCTCGGCATTTAATATCGCACGCACCCTGGCCCTCGGCGCCGACTGGTGCAATGCGGCACGAGGCTTCATGTTCTCCCTTGGCTGTATTCAAAGCCTGAGCTGCCACAACGACAAATGCCCCAGCGGCGTAGCCACCCAGGACCACGGCCGTGGCAGCAAGCTGGATGTCGCCGACAAGAGCGAGCGGGTATATCACTTTCAGCACAATACGGTGCTGGCGCTGGCCAACCTGCTGGAAGCTGCCGGGCTCAGCCACCCGCGCGAGCTGGGGCCGGAGCACATCATGCGGCGGGTGACCAAATACGAGGTGCAGCCCTACAGCGAGTTGTTCCAGTTTCTGGAGCCGGGTGTGTTGCTGGATGGCCGTGCCGAGCTGCACGTATTCAAGAAGTACTGGGCACAGGCCAAGGCCGACAGCTTTGGCGCACCCGACTTCATGATCCGGCTACGCGAAACCAAGTTGCGTTAGCCCCAGACCGAGAGGGCGAGCAGGGCAAAGGTGGCAAGCCAGTGCTCGCCCATATAGTCGCCGCTCAGGTGCGGTAGGCTGACCTGCAGGTGGGCCTCGGCGCTGGCCATTAGCCGGGCTGCTGTTGCGTCTGGCTGCCCTGCCGCCAGTGCCTGCAGGCACCAGGCCCGGCTCAGATTGAGACCATCGAGGTGCGCCAGCTTGCCATCGCTGCGGTCGCGGCTGTGTACCGGGGTCAGCAGATTGGCCGGTTCACCCTGCGCCAGCTTCGGTAAAAACCCGGTGAACCAGTGGTTAAAGTCCGCTGCCGGCAAGAGCCGTTGCAGCAGCGCAGCCTCTTGCAGGGCCGGGGAAAGAAAGTCCTCACCGCCCGGCTCCCAGGCCTGGCATGCCCGATCCGGCAGATAGAATTCAGCGGCGCTGGCATGAATCTGCGTGAGCAGCGCCCGGTCATCGCAGGCCTCGGCGTAGTCCATCGCCAAAAGCAGTGCAAAGGCGGTGTTAGTATGCGCGCCGCTGCGAATCGGTGCACTCAGGCGTGGCAGGTACGCGCATAGCCGGCTCGCCAGTTCGCGGGCCAAGGGTTGTAATGTGCTCGCCCACGGCAGTCCGGCGGCGCTGAGTTCAGCCTGCAGCTTGAGCAGCCAGGCCCAGCCGTAGGGGCGCTCGAAGCTGCCGTTGCCCTGGCGTTGGAAGAAGGCACATTCCTGCGCCACCTTGGCCGGGGTCAGGTGGCGGTCAAACAGGGCGTCGATCTGCACGACCTCCGGCAACGCCGGTTGCAGCCGCCGAATGCGCGCCAGTAGCCAGTAACTGTGTACGCAGGAGTGCCAGTCGTAGCTGCCGTAAAAGATCGGGTGTAACTGGCTGGGAGGCAGCAGGTCTGCGGCCGATTGCAGCCGCAGCGGTTCGATGTGAGGGTATTCGCGCTCTACATGGCCCAGCGCGATGCGTGCCAGCGCGCCCAGCTCGGCGGCGGTGAGCATGCTAGCGGACCCGCTGCCAGTCGATATCGCGCAGCAGCCAGTGACCGTCCTCATCCAGCCAGAACAAGCGTATATCGTATTGACCGGCGCTGTTGGGCAGAAAGCGCTCGGCGCCGGCCAGGGTCACGCGGGCGGTGGTTTCGGCGCGTTCGGGGTACGCCGGGTCGATAGTCGTGGTTTGGCTGCTGACCAGTACACCAATGCGCTGGTTCTGCAGAAACATCAGCCGCAGCGTGCGCTCGGCCCAGGCGTTGTCGTACTGATCCTGGGCGCTGAATTGCGGATGCAAGAGTTCGGTAACCTGCTCGCGGACGCGTGATTCGATGCCCTCCTGCAGCTGCTCAAGGGCCTGATTCAGACGTGCATCAGGGGAGGAGGGCCCGCACGCGCCAAGGCTCAGCGAAATCAACAACAGAAGTAGGATGCGCACAGGTGACAGCAGCCTCGCAGGTCAGTAATGTGATGCTTTCTCAAGAGAATGGCGCGGGCGCGGAGGATTGGGCAAAACTGCTCTATGGCAGGCCGCCCGACGCGCTGGCGCTCAGGCCAGGAGCCCATCATGCAATTGTTGTATCCGGAGATCAAACCCTACGCCCGCCATGAACTGGCCGTGGCTCCACCGCATGTTCTCTACGTTGATGAAAGTGGTCAGGAAGACGGCCTGCCGGTGGTGTTTATCCACGGCGGACCGGGTGCTGGCTGCGATGCCCTGAGCCGCCGTTTTTTTGATCCCTCGATCTACCGCATCATCACCTTCGACCAGCGCGGTTGCGGCCGCTCTACCCCGCACGCCAACCTGCAGAACAACACCACCGCCGACCTGGTCGCCGACATGGAAGTGCTGCGCGAGCACCTGGGGATCGACAAATGGGTACTGTTCGGCGGCTCCTGGGGCTCGACGCTGGCGCTGGCCTACGCGCAGGCGCACCCAGACCGCGTCATGGGCATGGTGCTGCGTGGCATCTTCCTCTGCCGCGAGCAGGACATTCGCTGGTTTTATCAGGAGGGCGCCAGCCATATTTTCCCCGACTTCTGGGAAGACTACCTCAGCCTGATTCCCGAGGAAGAACGCCACGACATGGTCGCCGCCTACTACCGCCGCCTGACCGGGGATGACGAAATCTGCCGTATGCACGCGGCCAAGGCCTGGTCAGTATGGGAAGGCCGCTGCGCCACCCTGCGCCCCAGCCCGCAGGTGATCGACCGCTTCAGCGATGCCCGCCGCGCCTACGCCATCGCGCGCATCGAGTGTCACTACTTCGCTAACAAGACCTTCCTCGAGCCGAACCAGTTGCTCAACAACATGGCGTCCATTCAGCATATTCCCGGCATTATCGTGCACGGGCGTTACGACATGGTCTGCCCGCTCGACAACGCCTATGCGCTGCATCAGGCCTGGCCGAGCAGCGAGCTGAACATCATTCGCGACGCGGGCCACGCCGCCTCCGAGCCGGGCATTGCCGACGCGCTGGTGCGCGCCACCGGCGATATGGCCAAGCGCTTGCTCGACCTGGCCCCGCAGGCCGAATGAGATGAAGGGTTTGCTGCAGCGGGTGCGCCAGGCCCGGGTTGAGGTCGCAGGTGAAATTGTCGGTGCGATAGATCAGGGTCTTCTGGTTCTGGTCGGCATTGAGCCGCAGGACACCGAGGCCAGCGCCGACAAGCTGCTCAAACGGCTGCTCGACTACCGGGTATTTACCGATGCCGATGGCCGCATGAACGATTCCTTGCGGCAGGTGCAGGGTGGGCTGCTGCTGGTGTCGCAATTCACCCTGGCCGCTGATACCCGCAAGGGCTTGCGCCCTGGCTTCTCCACCGCCGCGCCGCCGGCGCAGGCGGAGCTGCTGTTCAACTATCTGGTGAGTCAGGCGCAGGCGCTGCACGCGCCGGTCGCCACTGGGCGGTTTGGGGCGGATATGCAGGTGCATTTGGTGAATGATGGGCCGGTGACCATTATGTTGGAGACCTGACTGGAGCATGGTAACGCTCAAGCCATAGTTGATTATGATTGTCTTTGTCGCGCACGTTTTTCGCCTTTTCCGGCGAGTTACTTTTCTTTGAATGGCCAAAGAAAAGATAACCAAAAGAAATCCACCCCACCAAGCTGGCCTTCGGCTTCTCTGCGTTACTCGGTTCCGAGCGGCGCCGCGAAAACTCGCTTCGCTCAGACAACTCGCGGCGCTTTATCGCTCGACCCCTGCGTTACTCGACAGCTTGGAAGGGGCCAAGGGCATGAGAACGGTGTGGTTTTGGAGTTTGGTTGTTTTGGTCAAGATTTAAACACCAAAACCAACGTTTGCACGGCCCACCAGTTCCCATCTGAGCGGGCGAGTAGCGCAGAGCTGTCGGGAATGAGCCCGAGGACTGTCTGAGCGAAGCGAGTTCCGCAGGGCCCCGGCAGCTTGAGCAACGCAGCGAACCCGCAGGGCCGCGCAGCTGGGTGCCCGAGGGGGTTGTTAGGGGGAGATGGGCAAGCATCTCCCCCTGACTCGCCTAGAGGCGAAAGCGGAAATCAGCCAACCAAAAACGCTTCAAAGCTGCACGGCTCCAGCAGCAATTTAGAGGGCCATCACCCCACCGCAAAAACCCGCGACCACACATAAATCAACACCGCCGCCGCGATCGCCCACGCCACCACCGCCAACACCAATGTAGTGATCAAACTGAACCGCTGGCTGAACCAGGCAATAGAGATCAGATACAACGCATAGGGGATCAGTGACCAGAGCCCGAACAACGCCGTACTGCGCAGGTCACTCGATAGCCGCTGCGTGCCGATAATGTAATGAGCGATGATGGTGAAGGTGGGAAATAATGGCACCAGACCGGCGATATAAAAGCTTTTCGACTTCGCCAGCAGCGCAATCAGCAGCACTGCGAGCGCACCCATTACACATTTGAGCGCAAGGGACAGCATGGTGGTTCTTCCGGGAGGCAGGGGAGGGAGTCGCTAAGCTAAGCCCGGCGCAGGATTCCGTCAATTACCGCTGTGTAGCAAAGCGTTCGCCGCTGCCCGACGGCGCCTTGCGGCGCCATCGAGCTGCCTGAATCAGGCCTTGGCGGCGGCCTCGACCCAGTCCAGGCGGTCCTGCCCGAAGAACATCTCATCACCGACAAAGAAGGTGGGGGCGCCGAATACACCGCGCTTTACCGCTTCTTCGGTGGTCGCTTTCAACTGTTCCTTGACCGCCGGATCGCTAACCTTGGCCATCACCTCGGCCGGATCAAAGCCGCCCTTGGCCAGCACCTTGCCGACTATCTCCGGCTGGCCCATATCCAGCTCATCGATCCACATGGCGGTAAAGATGGTCTCAAGGTAACGATCGAAATCCGCACTGCCCTGGTAGGCAGCGGCCCCGCGCATCAGCTGCAGGGTATTGATCGGGAAGAAGGGGTTCTGGTTCAGGGTAACGCCGTAGCGCTGCGCGTAACGCTGCATGTCGATGCGGCTGTGGGCGCCCTTGGCCGGCACGGTCGCCGGTGAACTGTTGCCGGTGGCCATGAACACGCCGCCGAGCAGCATGGGTTTCAGCTCGATGCTGGCGCCGGTTCGTTCGGCCAGGGCGTCAAGCTGGGTCCAGGCCAGGTAGCTGGCAGGGCTGCCAACGTCGAAATAGAACTCGATGGTTTTGCTCATAAATATCTCGCTTGCAGTCAGTGGGCAAAGGGTTGTACGGCTGCTCAGAAGGTTTCCATCCAGGGGCGCAGATCCAGCTCGTGCGTCCAGCTGTCGCGCGGTTGGGTATGAATGGCCCAGTACTGATCGGCAATGTGCTCCGGATTGAGAATGCCGCCCTGATCTTTCAGAGCATAGCGCTCGGGAAAATTGTCGCGGATAAAGGCGGTATCAATCGCGCCGTCGATGATCGGGTGCGCCACATGGATACCCTGGGGCCCCAGCTCGCGCGCCATGCTTTGCGCCAGTGCGCGCAGGGCGAATTTGGCGCCGGCGAAGGCCGAGAAGCCTGAACCACCGCGCAGCGACGCGGTGGCGCCGGTAAAGATAATAGTCCCCTTGCCGCGTGGCAGCATGACCTTGGCGGCCTCGCGCCCGGTGAGGAAGCCGGCAAACCCAGCCATCTCCCAGACCTTGCGATACACCCGCGCGGTGGTGTCGGTGATGCCGAAGCGCACGTTGGCACCAATGTTGAAGATGACGACCTCGACCGGGCCGATCTCGCGCTCGATCTCCTCGAACAGCGCGACCATCTCCTCCTCGCTGCGAGCGTCGCAGCCAAAGGCGTGGGCTTTACCGCCATCGGCTTCGATCTGGCTGACCAGCTCGCTCAGGCTGTCGGCATTGCGGCGGGTAACGCAGAGGGTAAAACCTTCACGGGCAAAGCGGCGGGCGATGGCGCCGCCGGTGGCGTCGCCGGCGCCAATCACCACGGCTACGGGGGCAGGGGCAGTCATGCGCAGTTCCTCTTGTCAGTTTATTGGTTCTTTTTAAGAACTGACTCGATAGTGGGTTTCTTTTTGGAACTTGTCAAGCTAGGCTGGAGCCCTCACTACCGAGGAATCAATCATGCGCTGGGAAGAACTCGATCAGCAGCCTTGCTCGCTGTCACGCACCCTGTCGGTCATCGGCGACCGCTGGACCCTGCTGGTGCTGCGCGACTGTTTTCTCGGCGTGCGCCGTTTTGATGCCTTCGAGAAGCGGCTGGGCGTGACCCGGCATCTGCTCGCTGATCGACTAAAAAAACTGGTCGAGCACGAGGTGCTCTACAAACAGCCCTACCAGCAGCGCCCGCTAAGGGAAGAATATCGCCTGACCGACAAGGGTCTGGCGCTGCACCCGGTAATCATGTCGCTGGTGAGCTGGGGCGATACCTACATGGCCGACGAGCGTGGCGCGCCAATCGAGCATATCCACAAGGCCTGCGGCCAGCGGATGAAACCGGTGATGGTCTGCTCGGAATGCGCCGAACCGGTTGGTGCGCGGGATGTTCGGGTCGAGGTGGGCGCGGCCTTTGGTGAGGATGTGCAGCAGTTGCTGGCGACCTGACAAATAAGTGGTTCAGGTTTGCGCGTCCTGTGCCGTTGTTGGATTCCATTCCGCTAGTGCGGCCGCTAACCTCAGCCGAAGTACTTTGAGGGTTACAGTTGCCGCGGATAAGCGGCGGATTGTAGGAGCAAGCAGGCCAGGCAAGAAGCGTCCGGCCGACAGGTGTCGACCGGGCGGAGCGCGTTACGGCATACGGTACATCGCGCAGATCTTGTTGCCGGAGGGGTCCCGCAGGTAGGCCAGATACAGCTTCAGGCCATTGCCTTCGCGCACACCCGGCGGGTCTTCGCACGTCACACCGCCGTTGGCCAGGCCAGCCGCATGCCAGGCATCAGCTTGCTCGGGGCTTTCAACCGCAAAGCCGATGGTGCTGCCGTTGCCGCAGCTGGCGGGTTGGCCGTTGATCGGTTTGCTCAGGGCAAAGGTGCCAGTCTTGGTGAAATAGAAGCAGCGGCCCTTGGGGTCGATGACGCCGGGCTTGCAGCCGACCACGCCCAGAATGGCATCGTAAAAGGTTTTCGAGGCGTCAATGTCGTTGGCACCCAGCATGATATGGCTGAACATGATTGTTCCTTTTCATTGTTGGTCTGATTGCCGAGGCTCGGCGCTGCCAGCGTCGAGCCAAACGCGTCCGCCGTCAAGGCCCATAGGCGCGGCTGATTGGGCAACCGCACCGGTGCGGATGGTGCCGCCTCAGGCAATCAGGTCTTCAATCGGCGTCTCGCCTTCGTACAGCTCATAGATCACGTTCTTGCTCTGGCCGGTGCTCAGCACGCGGGTAATCACGCGTGCCACGTCGGCGCGGGCGATGTGCTGGGCACTGAGCTGCTCCGGGCGGCGCGTGGTGATCTGGCCGGTGCCGCCGTCATCGGTCAATTTGCCGGGCCGCAGGATGGTGTAGGGTAGGCCGGAGCGCAGCAGGTAGTCATCGGCCATGCACTTGGCCACCAGGTAAGGCTTGATCGGTGAGTCGATCGCGTCCGGATCGTCGGCGCCGCGCGAGCTGATCATCACAAAGTGCTTCACATGGTGTTTGATGGCGTAGTCGACTGCCTTGCGCGCAGCCCAGAGATCAATCAGCAGGGTCTTGTCCGGGCCAGTGCTGGCGCCGGAGCCGGCGGTGAAGACCACGCGGTCGCAGCCGCTTACGGCGTGCTCAAAGTCATCTTCCAGATTGGCCTCGATAAAGTCGATGCCCTGCAGGTGCGCCAGCTTGGCCGGGTCACGCGCCATGGCGAGGGTGTCGATATCGGCCTGCTGCAGCATCGGCAGCAACAGCGAGCCGATCTTGCCGGTACTGCCAATTACCAGTGTCTTGCTCATGGGGGAATATCCTTGCTCGGGTGCATTACCTTCTGTGGAGTCTGGATGCCGGGGTAAGTTCAGCCTGGGGCATGGGGCGAGCCCTCGTTGGCCGGGAGGGAGCCTGGTCCTTCTAATCAGCGAACAGCGGTGATCTTCACCAGCTTGTTGCCTTCAAATTCGAGGCTCTGGTAGTTGCCAGAAATGTTGTAGATCCATTCTTCGATATTCATCACGCGCACGCGATCACCCACCTGCAGCCGATCAACGTAGCCGATCACCTCGCGGGATACCGGTTCGCCGCAGGCCTGCAGCACCTTGATCTTGAGGTCGCCTTCATCCACCAGGTTGGTGCCGCAGCGCAGGGCGTAGGCGTTCATGCTGCCCAGCAGAGCGGCGAGAGTCATACAGCTAGAGATCAGGAAACGGCGGGACAGTAACATGGCAGAGGCCTCGGTATCGGCAAGGAATGCCTTGATATTCCCACCGGGCGGCGGGATACACAAGGCAGCCGACACATCAGGCCACAGCGGCGGCCAGGGCGGCCGCCGCGGCGAGCAGGTTACGCCGAGGCTTCGGCCTCGTAATTGGCGTAAGAGTGCTTGAGGGTGGCGTGGTTGAGCAGCATCTCGGCCTTGAGTACTTCACCGCTGGCATTATAGATGCGCGACAGCACCCAGTAAGACTCGGTGCGTTTGCTCTCTGACAGCGCCACCACTTCGCGGCGGATCAGGTAGTCCTCACCGACAAACAGCGGGCCGTCGATCATGCGGATTTCCTGATCGGCAAACAGGCCAATGACCGGCTGCTTGACGGGGAATTCGGCCTCCTTGCTGGTGTATTCCGCCAGTACGCTGACCATTTCGGTAGGGATGATGGCGCGGCCCCACGGGGTGCTGCTGGCGTCGGAGTACCAGCTGGAATTTTCGGTGATGCCTTCCAGCTTTTGATTCAGCGAAAACGGATAAAGGTTGCCCATGTGCTGATCCGGGTCCATGCGCACTTTCTCATCGGCGGCCCCCTTCATGCCCACATGCAGGTCAGACAGAATCACCAGTTTCTCTGGCGCGCGCAGCTTGGCCATGCGCTCGTACAGCAGGCTTTCACCCGGTGCGGCGCCCAGGCTGGCGCTGGCTTCCAGCACCGGCGTGCCGTCGGCCTTTTCGGCCCAGCAGCGCACGCGGGTCGCGCCCGGCGCGGGGCGTTCAACAAAGGCGCGCACCTGCTCGCCCTCGACCACCATGTTCTGGAAGTGCGACGAAAAACAGCCGCGCTCGAACCAGGCCTGACCCCAGATCTCGACCAGCATGGGGGCAAACATACTGAAGTGGGTGGGGCCTTCAATCGGTCCGGCGCGAAAGCCCAGCTTCTCGGCCATGCTGTCGTCGTGGATCGAGGTATGGCCGCTGTATTCCTGGTCGGCCAGCATCTGTTTTGGCTCGCGCAGCGGGCCGCAGAGGTAGAGCGGGGTATCAAAACTCATGGGCAACTCCTGTCAGTGAAAAGGTGAAAGCGGCTCAGCGCAGCATGCCGGCCAGGCGTTCGCGGATGATGCCCTCGGCCTCGCTCATGATGCGCTGCACCAGCTCGGCTACCGTGGGAATATCGTTGATCAGGCCAGCCACCATGCCGCACGACCAGGCGCCGGCATCCATCTCGCCGGTTTTCATGATTTTCGGATACACACCGGCCACTTCATCGACGATGTCTTCAAACTTCAGGTCGGCGCCCAGGCGGCGTTCCTTTTCCAGCAGGCGCTCGACCGCGTCGTTGACCATCACGCGTTCGGTGTTGCGCAGTGGGCGCATGACCAGGCGGGTATCCAGCTCGCTGGCGGCCACAATCGCCGCTTTCACGTTCTGGTGAACTGGCGCTTCCTGGGTGGCAATGAAGCGGGTGCCCATGTTCATGCCCTCGGCGCCCAAGGCGAGCGCGGCAGCCAGCGAGCGGCCATCGGCCATGCCGCCGGAGGCGACAAACGGAATGCTCAGCTCCTCTGCGGCGCGGGGCAGCAGAATGAAGTTGGGCACATCGTCTTCACCCGGGTGGCCGCCACACTCAAAGCCGTCCACGCTCACCGCATCGCAGCCAATGGCCTCGGCCTTGAGGGCGTGGCGCACGGCGGTGCACTTGTGAATGACCTTGATGCCGTTCTCCTTGAGGAGCGGCAGCCACTTGGCCGGGTTGTTGCCGGCGGTTTCCACGGCTTTCACGCCGCCCTTGATGATGGCGTCGATATAGCCGGGGTAGTCGGGCTGTTTGACCGAGGGCAGAAACGTCAGGTTGACGCCAAAGGGCTTGTCGGTCATCTCGCGGCAACGGCGAATCTCGTTGGCCAAAGCTTCCGGGTTGGGCTGGGTCAGCGCAGTGATCATGCCCAGGCCACCGGCATTGGCCACAGCGGCGGTCAGCTCGGCGTAGCCAACATGGTGCATACCGCCCTGAATGATCGGGTGTTCAATACCAAAGAGTTCTGTGATGCGGGTTTTCATTGTCTGGATGCCTCGCCTTGGCACTCGTCTGTATCGGGTGCCGGATTGTGTAACCGGGTGGTGTACCCAGCTGTTTGAAAATTAACCGGTCGAGTTTAGGCGCGGCGGCCAGAGCGGGCAAATGGTCGGTGGTGCGTTATTCATGGGGGTTATGGCGGGGTGCTTCGAGCAGGCGGCGCTGCCGACAACGGGTGCGTTGCGGCTATCATGAGGGCTCAACTGGCCGCTCTCTACAGGAATAGCAGTATGCCTATGCTCAGACTCATCGCCGTTCTGGCGCTTGCCACCCTGCTTGGTGCCTGTGGTGGTCACGATTTTGAAGGTGTTTACCAAACCCGTGCCGGCTCCAACAACGAGCTGCTCAACTCCTTTGCCGAACTGGCCAGCGGCGAAAAGCTGGTGATTGGGCCTGATTACATCGAATCCCAGGGCAAGCGCACCCGCTTTGATGACAATTTCGAGCGCGAATCCGCTGGCGAGCGTTATCTGGTGTTCAAGAGCGGCGAGCAAGAGGAGGTGTGGCAGATCGTGGATGACAACACCCTGATGCAAGGCAGCGGCCTGGTGAATATCAAGCTGGTACGCGTGCCCTGACGCGGTCGCCGGGTCCTGCCCGGCGCCTCGCCCATCTGACAAAAAGAGAGTTCTGATGTCCTCTAGTATGCAGCGCCCCAACATGGTCATGACCGTGTTGTGCGGCACCCTGACCTCCCTGGTAGTGATTGGCTTTGCACGCCTGGCCTACGGCGTAATCCTGCCGGCCATGCGCAGCGATCTGGGGCTGTCGTACCAGCAGGCCGGCCTGCTCAGCACCGTCGCCGCCTTGTCCTATGTGTGCTTCGTGCTGGCTGGTGGTCTGGCTGCGGCGCGTTGGGGCGCCAAGGCGTCCATTCTGTTTGGCATGCTGATGGTTGTGGTGGGCTTTGCCGGCCTGACCATGGCAGTGCATTTTTGGCTGCTGGCGGTGCTGATGGCGTTGCTGGGTATAGGCGCCGCCTTTGCATTTTCACCGATGATTGCGCTGCTGGCCGCCTGGTTTCCGGATCATCGCGGCCTGGTGATCGGCTGCATGAGTAGCGGCGTGGGCCTCAGCGTACTGGCCACCGGTTTGCTGGTGCCGCAGTTGTTTGCGCTCTTTGGTGAGCACGGCTGGCGCGTGAGTTGGGGTGTGTTTGCCGGGGTGGCCCTGGTCGCCAGCGCCATCATCTTTGTGTTTGTGAAAAATCCGCCGCAAAGCACCGGCAACGCGGCAGGCCCCACGCCCGCCGATGAGAAGTGGCTGATCTACCGCAACCCCCGCGTACTCATTGTCGCCGCTACCTACGGCATTATTGGTCTGGGCTACATCGTACAAACGGTGTTCATGGTCAGCTTTATGGTCGATAGCGGCTTCAGCGAAGCGCTGGCAGGGCGTTACGTAGCCATGATGGGGCTGCTGTCGATCTTTGCCGGGCCACTGTGGGGCTGGGTGTCGGACTTTTCAGGGCGCGGTAACGCCTTGGCTCTGGCGCTGTTTCTGGTGATCTTGGCCATGGGCCTGCCCTTGCTCGGGCAAACACAGCCGTATTTCTTCTGCCATTACCTGCTGGTGGGTCTGTCGCTGAACGGCGTCTTCTCGATGATCCAGACCAGCGCGACCGATCAGGTCGCACCGCGCTACATTCCCATCGCCTTCAGCTTTGCCACCCTGTTCTTTGCCGTGGGCCAGTTTCTGGGCCCGGCCATCGCCGGCTGGCTGATTGAAACCACTGAAGGCTTTACCGCCGCCTTCAGCTTTACCGTGGTGGTGCTGTCGGTCGGCTTTGGACTGGCGTTACTGATCCGGCGCTTTCCCAAGACGCTGGCGGTGGGGGAGCCTTCTGAAGCGGCGGTGCCTGACCGCTAGCCAGTGGCGCCCTGACCTGCGCCGTGTCTAGGCCGGGGTGGCGGCGAGGAGCGGATTGCTGCGCTCCTCATCGCGCAGGGTGAGCACCTCGTAACCGGTCGCGGTCACCGCGATGGTGTGCTCCCATTGGGCGGACAGCTTCTTGTCGGCGGTGACCACCGTCCAGCCATCCTTCTTCAGCTTCACCTTGGCTTTGCCCTGATTGATCATCGGCTCGATGGTAAAGGTCATGCCCTCGCGCAGTACCAGGCCCTTGCCCTTTTGGCCGAAGTGCATCACCTCCGGCGCTTCATGCATCTCGCGGCCAATGCCGTGGCCGCAGTAGTCGCGCACTATGCTGTAGCCGTGCTTTTCGGCGTGCCGTTGGATGGCGTTGCCCACATCGCCCAGGGTGGCACCGGGGCGCACCACCTTGATGCCCTCCCACATGGCCTCGTAGGTCTTGTCCACCAGACGCTGGGCTAGCGGCGCTATCTCACCGAGCAGGTACATCTTGCTGGAGTCGGCAATAAAGCCGCCCTTTTCCAGGGTAATGTCCAGGTTGACGATATCGCCTGATTTCAGCAGCTGGGTTGGCGAGGGCACCCCGTGACATACCACGTGGTTGACCGAGCAGTTGAGCACATACGGGTAATCGTATTGCCCCTTGCTCGCCGGGCGTGCGCCCAACTGCTCGACGATAAAACGCTCGGTGAGATCGTTGATCTGCATGGTCGAAACACCGATCTTTACCTGTTCATCCAGATAGGCAAAGACCGCGGCCAGCAGCCGGCCGGCCTCACGCATCAGCGCCAGCTCGGCCTCTGTCTTGACGATGACTTCAGGCATCCGCCACCTGCCGCAGCTGTACATCAGCCTGTTTCATCTGCTCGGCCATCAGCTGCGTGTAAGACAGCCCCGGATTGGCTTCAGCCAGCATGCCGACGCGCATCCAGAACTCGGCCTGTGCGTTGATCGAGCGCACCATCACCGCGCTGGCCCTGCGCACCTCTTCGTGCAGATCGTCGTTGATTTTTACAATGCCCATTGCACCACCTGAATATACGAAACGTATATACATCGTATGCTGTATGGGGCAGGCAGGCAATGTCCGGTGGGCAGCGCATTCCGGCAGTGCGGCTGTCAATCGGCGCGGTGAACTCAGAGCACCGCTTCAAAGGTTTCCAGCTGCGGGTGCCCCAGGTAGATATCGCGGCGGCTACCGGCATTGGCGTGCGCCGCGCGGAAGGCCTCTGAATGAGTCCAGGCCTCAAAGGCGCTGCGCGAATCCCAGGTTGCGTGGGAGGCAAACAGGGTGTGTTCTTCGGTGGTGGCGCCCTGCAGCAGGTTGAAGTTCCTGAAGCCCGGTACTGTCTCCAGCAGGCTCTCGCGGTTCTTCCAGATGTCGATAAACTCCTGCTCGTGGCCGGGCTTGATCTTGAAGCGGTTCATGGCGATAAACATGGTTTTTCTCCTGCAGTAGTGACAGTAAAACGGTGGCGGCCATTATGCGCGCCAGCGGGCTGAGAGGGCCAACCTTGAGGCTGTGAGCCCGGCGTGCGCGGTCAGTCGCGTGTGACGGGTGGAAAGCGCACATCAAAGCCGCGCGCATCCAACTGGCGAATCTCGGTTGGCCGGCCCTGTTGATTCAGCTCCACCAGGCCGATACCGGCGCCGTTCCACAAGCGCTCGCCGGCCGAGGCGCGGTCCGGGTCGCGCGGCGTTACGCGCATGCGGCGGCGCTTGGTCAGCCAGTTCAACGGGGAAGCGGGCGAGTACAACAAGCGGTTGAGGCGGTCGAACCAGTGCAGCAGGCGCGGCGGGAAGGCATTCTTCAAGCCACTGCTGGTGATCTGCCACAGTTGTGGGCCCTGTTGTCGGTCGCGGATGGCGATGTCGTAGACAAAGGAGTAATGCACGTCGCCGGAGAGAATCACGTAATTACCGGGTGTGCGCCCGTGGCGAAAAATGTTCAGCAGCACCTTGGCCGCGCCACGATGAGCCATCCAGTTCTCGGCATCCACCACCAGTGGCTTGCCGGCCAGGGCAAAGAGCTTTTGCACGCCTTCAATCAGCTTGACGCCGAACATGGGGGCGGGTGAGACGATCACCACCGCAGTCTGGTCGATCAGGCGTTGTTGCAGTTCGGTCAGGGCCTCCCAGTCCATCAGACCCGAGGGGCGGAAGGGGCTGCGCTCGCTGCGCCAGCGCCGGGTGCGGGTGTCCAGCACCACCAAGGTGGGTGTGCCGGGAATCTGGTATTCCCAGCCGTGGAACTGCAGGAGCGCGTTGATGCAGCGGTCTTGCTCGGCCACCTCGAGCTGGCCGCTACCGGCTGCGTTGTTCAGCAGTGTGGCCAGGCGCTCAAGCGGCTGCTCAACCGCCTCGGGATCGTTGCCCCAGCCCTGGCACAGCAGATAGGCGAGCAGCGCGTTGCCGATGATCTGGCGGGAGAAAGGGTGGCCATAGGCAGTGCGCTCCCAGGCTGCGGTGAGATTCCAGTCGTCGGTGACGTCGTGGTCATCGAAGATCATCAGCGTCGGCTGGTGCGCCAGTAGCCGCGCTACCTGCGGCAGGCCTGCGACAAAGGCGCTGATTTGCTCCTGCTCCTGGTCATAGCGTTCGCGCTCTTCGTCGCTCAAGCCGCCCGGCGGGGCCGGCGCGATCAATGTCCAGGGCGTCGGCGACCACACCAGCAGATAGGTGGCCAGCATTTCTGCCAGCGTAATCAGGTGGTTCTGCGCATTGGCCGAGGTAAAAACCGGCTTGCGTACGCCGCCAAAAAAGCGGTCGCGCACCGCCATGTTGGCGGGTACATCCGGCAGCAGTTGCTCACGGCGGTAGTAGGTCTCTGTGGCCTGGTACAGCGCCTGGCTGTCGGCCACGGTGGCGCCCTCCAGCGCTTCGTCGAACAGGCCGAGCCGTTTGATCAGGGCGTGGCTGGCCACCAGCAACGGGCCAGATACATCATCGACATAGACCTGATCACCGGTCATCAATAACCAGGAGGGGCGTCGTGCGGGATCATCGCGGCGTTCGGCCAGCCAGCTGTCGGTGCGCACCAGCGCGTCTTTGCTGGCAAAGTGCGGCTTGCGGCAGGAGCCGTGCAGCAGGCGACGGTTATGGGAGGCGATCATCAGCGAGGGCAGCTCGCCGTCGTGGCACAGGTGCGGCGCGGCTTCGCGCAGGCCGGTCTCGCCAGCGGGATTTTGCCAGCGCAGGTCATAGTGAATCAAATCGTCCTGCGGCAGGGGCGCGGCGGGCCGTACGCTGAGCAAATGAACAAAGGCGTGGCGGCCAATGGGTATCACCTGCGCACCGTGCAGCGGCAGCTGCTGCGCCTCGCCATCCGCCGTTTGCAGCCTAGCGGTCAGCTCCAGCGGGCGCGAGGCCACCAGCCAGAGCAGAAGCTGCTCAGGCTCCACGCGGCGGACCAAGGGCCCCACCAGCAGCTCGGGAAGGTCAGACGTGCTGTGCATCGGCGTTCTGGCTCAGTCAGGTGTGTTCTCGGCAATCTCAACGGGACATTGGAGAGCACAATCGCCTGTTGGTTCAGCGTGGGGCAGGGCGCGCAGCGAGGTTGCCGAGATGATGCCGCAGCCCGCAGTCGGCTGCGCGTTGGCGGTGCTTGAGCGGCAATGCGCAACCAATCAGGGTCGTAGCGGCCCTGCTTATGGCTTAACGTTTGGCCCCGCCCCTGTCGCATCAAGAACGCAAATAGGCCATTACTGAATCCAGAACCCCGCAACCTTCTCGCCGCGCCGCGCCATCTTCACCAGATAATCCGTCTGTGCCGCAGTCGGTGTGACCTTCCAGAGATACACCTTTACCCCGTCTTGCCGCAGCACGCCCAGATAAGCTGTTGTGTCGCCGGGCTGGAAAACACCGGAGAGCGCATCTGTCAGCTTGCTGAACTGCCCGGGCGTTAACGCCTGCGCAAAGTCCGCGTCTGCCTGCGCGACAAACTGGTCGTAGTCGGCGGCGGTCAGGGCAGTGAACTGCTGCCGAAAAAGCGCAGCCGCCGCTGGCGGGGCGACCTCCGCCAGCACGGTGGCTGGCAGCGCCATGAGCCATATCAGGAGTAATGGGGCGAGTGGGGGCATGGGGTGACCTTGTCCTTTCCTGTTAGGGCTTTGTGAAACACAGGGCACAGATTAAGGCGGCTTTTGGCGACCTTCGCGGTTATGTAATGCCCTGAGATTTTGGCTCGCGGTGAGCAAGGCAGGCGCCTATATAGGTAATCAAGATTCCGAAAATAACCTGGAACCAAAAGCTAACCTGGCTCGCTAGCCTAACCTTGTTATGTGCTTCCGGCGGCATTTCGGAATATAGCTCAGAGAGGTATTCGTATTGACCAGGCTTAGCCCACGCATTTTGCTTGATTATATTCTCGTACTCCTCAAGGCGTTCGCCCTCAAAGTAGACGCTGTTTATGTAGTCAGTGCTTGCATTTTTGGTTAGGTGGGAGATGTTTGAGAAAATAAAGCCGATAAGTATAAAAATTACGCTAGTGCGAATTTTTCTTTTAGTTGGTCTTAGGAGGTGCATGAAAATCCCTTTACTGTATAAGGCCTGAATTAGGGGCCGTACTCGACTGGTATATCGGTGAACGCTGGCTCCTGTTTGATGATCCTGTGGGAGTATGAAAAGCAAGGGGCTTCGGCTGAGAGCCTGGTCTGACCAAATAGCCACTCTCGTGTGAAGCCAATCTAGTAGGGATTCGCCCCGAATCGGGTTAATAGGGTCCACATCCAACACTTTGTTAGTGCTTTATTGACTTTTCATACTCTCGAATACTGCGCTTTAGCTCCTTGTGCAAGTCTTTTTCAATTGCTAAAGCCTGCTTCCATAAGCTTTTCACCCCGGAGGTATTCGAATGCAGCATTTCCTCGAATGTTTGGATTAGCTTGCTTTTTAATATCGCTCTTTCCTCGGAGTCGGCACCTGTAATCGTTGTATTATTTTCAGGCGAGTACATGGTTCTATGTTTCACAAAGTTTTCACGAGCTTCATCTAAAGAATATCCGCCGTTTGGACCTCCAAAAGATTTTGCAGAATCGTGATCGTCTTGTCCGTCGTCTTCCCAATTACATAGATCGCATATCTCGTAGTTGGCGCGTTCCTCCAATGTGGGATAGCCACAGCATGGGCAGGTAACTCGACTTATATTTTTGAATAGAGAGCCGACACCAAGATTTATTTCACTGGATAGGCTTTCAAAGCTATTTCTTTTCTCTTTTAGTTTGCTCATTCTGAATGTTGATTGCCCTAACGCCCGCAGCACGCGCGGCTTTGTAGTGGAGGCGCAGCCGCAATGGAAAAGCCGTCGCTGTGCCTGCGATTGTTAGGTGCTTGCTCACGATGTCGCACAAAACGCATCCCACACTTCATCAACGATCTTTTGGAGTTCGTCCATACTGGACACCGTTATCACTGGGTTGGGAAGGTGAGCATCATAGAGCCCGCGACTGTAGCCAGGCATAGACATAAGAGCCGCTACCGTTTTGTTGCACTGTACCTTCGACGATTCATCCAGAGCGATCCAAAACCCTACCTTACTGTGGTCAATATCCCCGAACTTGCTAATTTTCTGAATCGAAGGGCTATCCAACGTGGCAAGCGTGTAACGTGGTGAAACTCCGGGTTTACTGAGTCCAGTTATCTTCTTGATGCCCTGAAACCCAGCCTCCGCTGATGCGAGAATCACGACATTGAGTGGTAGCGGCATGCTCATGTGATTTGCACCTAACGTTTGGTTAAGGGGCGGGCTGTAGCCCGTCCCAGTGAGCGAAGCGAACGGTTTGAACCAATTGTTATAAGCGCTCTATCGGTCAGGTTATATGCCTATCGATGCTGGGAGAATTATTTTTAAAATTGAAGCTACTACTACGAACTGAATTATTACGGAAAGAATTGAAAGCTTTACAATTCCCCATATGCTTTCGCCGGTAAATATTTTAAGGCCTGCAATATAAACAACAAGTACTGACACCATAGCTATTGGGCTAAAAGATCCATGCTGACCGGTAAGTGCGTAGCTCAGAATCTCAACTGATGTAGCCACTACAAATGCCTGGATCAAGCCCAACGACACGCTCATTATTTTTGAAGCGCCAAATAATCCTAGACCATTCAGTACGGAAGCTAGTGCTATCTGTAGAAGCATTATTCAAAGTCCTTTTTAGGGTGTGTGTGATTTTTTGTTGTGGTTATAACAGTCAGTAGGCCGAACGCGGCACTAATACATAACCGCGCGTTCGAGATAACTCCGGCCCGAAGTCGTCTTTCCGTTTGGTTTTTTCCTTTAAATTCATTGCTTTACAGTCTCAGTTTTGGCTCGTTACGTATTCGCGCGACGTCGTGATTTCACGCATTCATTACTACCGCACCCATTTGGGGGCTGGGGTAATGCGCAAAGGCATTGTCTGTTGAGAAGGGAGTTTTGCTGGAGGTGTGGTGATGTTCCGGCAGGTCCTTTGCTCTGCTCTGAGCATAGTGCAGGCCTGTGGCCAGTCCAAGCGCTTTTTGGTCGCGGGTTAACGGCGTTGGCGTGCAGGGTCTGCGGCAACGGGCTCTGCGGCTTCCAGGCCGGCGGCGCAGTCGGGGCAAAGGCAGGCCTTGTCGATTTGCTCTGCGGGTACGCGTGCCAGGGCTGCTTTGCTAACGGGGGTGCTGAAGCACCAGCAGGGCGCGGCGGCGTCGCTGGCGGTTGCCAGGCTGCATTGATTGGCGTTACCGCACAGGGGGCAAAGCTCGGGTTGGTTGGGCTGCATCTTTATTTCCTTGCATTGAGGGGGCAGGTGGCCGCTGGCCTGTGGGCCGGTTGGCGGCCTTTACCGGCTGCGTGGCAGCAAACCGTGTTTCAGGATGTGTGTTAGGGTACGTGCCCTGGCATACGAGTTATCAAGTATTTTTCGCCTGCTTGTCCAGTTCGAGCGCCGTCTTCCGGCGTGTCTCGAGATCTCGCGTTCTATCGGTGGCCCGTCCGCCCTTGGCCTGCTGCTGCACCAGTAGAGGCCGCCTTCATCTTGTGCGCCCGCGGTTTATCCGCGCTTGTTGCGCCTCACTACAGAGCCTGATGGCCCGACCCCTTGCGGTTGGGCTGCGCTCGTTTCCGCGTTTATTCGCCGCCGGTTAACGCTGGCCCGGTGCGTGATGCTACGCCTGAACATAATGGAGTCATTATGACCTTTAGAGTTGCCATTCTTGGCGCCGGCCCCAGCGGTCTGGCCCAGTTACGTGCGTTTGAAGCCGCCCGCCGCGACGGTGCCGACATTCCTGAAATCGTTTGCTATGAAAAGCAGAGCGACTGGGGTGGCATGTGGAATTACACCTGGCGCACCGGGCTGGATGCCTACGGTGAGCCAGTCCACGGCAGCATGTACCGCTATCTCTGGTCGAATGGCCCCAAGGAATGCCTGGAGTTTGCCGATTACAGCTTTGAGGAGCATTTTGGCCGGCCTATCGCTTCCTACCCACCGCGCGCTGTGCTGCGCGATTACATCATGGGGCGCGTGGCCAAGAGCAATATGCGCGAGCATATTCGCTTCAACACGGCGGTGCACTGGGTGGATTATGACGCGGCCACCGGCAAGTTTGCCGTCACCGCACGTGATCTCAAACAGGACGAGCTGAGCACCGAAGAATTTGATCATGTGATCATTGCCACCGGCCACTTTTCGACCCCCAATGCGCCCTACTTCGAAGGGTTGGAGCAGTTCCCGGGCCGTGTGCTGCACGCACATGATTTTCGCGACGCTTGCGAGTTTCAGGGCAAGGATCTGCTGCTGATTGGCAGCAGCTATTCGGCCGAAGACATCGGCACCCAGTGCCACAAGTACGGCGCCCGGTCGGTGACCTTCAGTTATCGCACCAAGCCGATGGGCTTCGACTGGCCGGAGTCCTTTTCCGAGGTGCCGCTGCTGACCGGGGTAACCGGCAAGACCGCGCACTTCCAGGACGGCACCAGCAAGGATGTGGATGCCATCATCCTGTGTACGGGTTATCAGCATCACTTCCCGTTCCTGCCCAACGAGCTGACGCTGACCACGCATAACCGCTTGTACCCCGAGGGGCTGTACAAGGGCATCGTCTCGCTGGCCAACCCCAAGCTGTTCTTCCTGGGTATGCAGGATCAGTACTACACCTTCAACATGTTTGACGCCCAGGCCTGGTACGCACGTGACCTGATGATGGGACGCATCGCGCTGCCGGACGCCGCGGCGATGGCTGCCGATACCCGTGATTGGGTGGCGCAGGAAGAGCAGGTGGCCGATCCCTTTGCAGCCATCGACTTTCAGGCAGCTTATATTCTCGACCTGCTTGGCCCGACCGATTACCCGGCCTTTGATGTGACCAAAGTCGCGGAGATCTTCAAGGAGTGGGAGCACCACAAGGAAGCGGACATCCTCGGCTACCGCAACAAGAGCTACCGCTCGACGTTAACCGGCACTCTGGCGCCGGTGCATCACACGCCCTGGATGGATGCCATGGACGACTCGCTGGAAGCCTTCCTCGCCGAAGCGGCAACCAAGCCAGCCAAGGAACGCGCATGAGCCAGCCCAGCCTGAGTCAGGCGCGTGCACGGTTTACCGCCAGCAGCATTCGCTGGGGCTTCATGTGGGCCATGTGGTGCGCGGTGCTGTGGGGTGCCTGGTATCTGCCGGGCTCTGCGGTCTGGTTTGAGGCGCCCTATGTGGATCTCAGCTACGACACCAATGCCGAGCTGTTACTCGCGGCCGCTGTGCTGACCACCTTCAACGCGGTGGCGGTGTTGTTCTTCCTGTTCGTGTGGAATGGCGTACTGGGCAAATGGGGCGAGTACCTGCGTACGCTGCGGCAAATGCGCTACATCTCCAAGTGGTTCTTCATTGGCGCCATTTTTGGCGGACCGATGGCGATCTTTGGTTCGTATCTGGCGATCGGTTATATCGGCGGAGCCTTTGCGGCCATCTCGGCGCTGATGTACCCGATCATCGGTGCCACCCTGGCGCGGCTCTGGTACCAGGAGAAGATTACCCGCCGCGCGGCTGTGGGTATTTTCATCATTCTGGCCGGCGGCGTAACTGTCTATGCGCCGGGCATCATGGCGGAAATCAACGGCACTGGCGACGCGGGGTGGCTTGGGTACCTGGGCGGGGCCATGGCCGCCATTGGCTGGGGCGTCGAGGGGGCTATTGCCGGGCGCGGCCTGGATGTGGCTGACCCAGATGTAGGCATCACCGTGCGCTTCACCGCCGAGGTGCTGTATTGGGTCGTGCTCATATTGCCGGGCATTTATCTGTTCACTGACCAACCGGTGGTGGAGCTGGTGACGGCCACCTTCAACTGGGCGGCCATCGGCTGGCTGATGCTGGCGGGCGTGACCTTCGCCTTCTGCTATGTCTCCTGGTACAAGTCGTTCCCGCTGATCGGCGTAGGGCGCGGCCAGGCGATTGCGGCGCTGTACGGCCTGTTTGCGGTGATCTTTCTGGCGGCCTTTACGCTCAAGTTTCCGGAGTGGAATTTCCTCGCCGGGCTGGTGCTGTTTGTGGCCGGTGGTTTTGTGATGTTTACCGAAGGTAACGACGTGCTTGAAGTGGTCCGTGCCGTATCGTCCGACCGCGAAAAAGCCAACGCCGCCGCTGATGCGGGCAACCTGTGATCATTGGAGCAACCCATGAATAAATTGCATATGAAGGGCCGCATTCTTCAGCTGATTAATGCGCAGCAGGATGTGGGTATATGGGATTGGCAAGTCGCCGATGCGCTCTTGGCTGAGTACGGTTTGAGCGGTGCTTACTGGCGGGGTAATACCCGCGTCACCCTGACCGATCTGTTCTCCAGTGGCATCATCGAAAGCGTTGAAGAGACCTTGGATGATCAGGCCTATTTCGGCAAAGGTCGCGTGCTGTTCAAGTTTCGGCTTAACGACTTTGGCCGGCAACGCATGCGCGATACCGCACTGGTTTGATAACCGGTGCGACTTGCCACTCTCATCAAGGAGCTACCATGTCTGATTTTTGGGGTTTTCCGGGGGCTGATATGCTCGCCGTTGCCGTTATCATCGTGCTGAGTGGCCTGGCGCTGTACCAGGCTCGCACCTTTGTAACCAAGCTGTAAGCGGTTGAAACCGGCCGCCTGTTCGGGCGGCCGGTGCACTAACCAAGACGGCTTCAGTTGGTCAGCAGACCGTCATTCTTCATACGTGTTACCAGGTTCCGGTAAGTGTTTTGGTACACGTCCTGTTCGACTGTCAGCGGGTTGCCAGTGAAGGGCATGGCCAGCAACATGGGCAGCCAGATGACCATGGTGGCGGAGTCGGAGACGTCATATTTGTATTCCTTCTCGCCCTCGATGGCGGTCGCCTTGAGGTGTACGCGCAGCTTGGCCCATGACGGAATGACACCAAAGGTGAAGCCCGAGATCATCGCCGGGATCGCGGCACCGGGGGTGCTGTGATCCACGGCCACGCCGTCGATCACGATGTCGGCCTGGTCTGCGGTGTCGACAATGTCGCAGCAACCGGAGGCGCGAATGGCGGCATCAAAGTGCCTTTTGTGCGCAGCGCTGCCTTCGCGGCCACGCCAGCTGCTGAATACCTTTACGGGCTGCTGGTTCTGCACGGCGTAGCTCTCGCGATCTAGCGTTGGCAGGTCGTTGGCTTTAAAGGCGGCGCAGCCGGAAGTCATCAGGGTGGCGGTGATGACGAGCATTCCTAGTCTTTTCATTTTTTGTGTTCTTCTTGGTTTTTATAGTGGGCACAGATTAGGGGCGTGGCGGACAGGCGTCGGCCAACGTAGCGTGGTTACGTTTGTGTGCGGTTAACTCCTCTGTGGCGGTGGCCACGACAGCAGGTCGGAGATGGGCTTGAGTGTTTGCAGGCAGCATCTGCCGGGCCGCAGTTGAATGGCGGGCATGGCTTGATGGGTGGGGAGTCTCAGCGGGGTATCGCGGGGTATCGCGGGGTAGATCGGCTGGCAGTCCCTTGCCTGCGGCAAGAATAATCCAGGCCAATGACGGCTCCAAGTGTTTTGTTGCGGTTTTGCTACAGCCTTGCTGCCGGTGCTGGGCGGCGATCCGGCTAGGCCAGCTGATCAAGATAAAGGGCCAGGATCAAGCCGATCGCCGTGGCGATGCCAGCCCAGTAGGCATCCTCTTTGAAGGCCTTGGGAAAGACCTCGGTTGCGAGCGAAGCAACCACCGCGCCACCAGCGAAACACTGGATCAATGCCAGCAATTGCTGTGGCGCATCGGCCATAAGGACGTTGCCTGCCAGTGCGGCAATCGACAGCAGCACGGCGGTGGCTGCCCACAGGGCAAATACTTTGCCTTTGGACTTGCCGGACTCGGCCATTTCCTTCGCGCCGCCGGCGGCTTCTGGCAGGTTGGAGAGAAAAATGGATCCAGACAGCGCCGCTACCTGCAGCGGCCCGGCACCGATCAGCGCGACCCCCAGCGCGAGGTTTTCCGGAATGCCATCCAGGGTGATGGCCGCCAGCAAACCGCCGCCGCTGGCCGAGCCCCACTTCTTTTTCACCAGATAGGCCAGCCCGGTAAACACCGCGGCGCCCAGCAGCACCAGGGCGAAGGCCTGCCACAGCGGCGCTTTTTTCATCGCAGGTTCAATCAACTCCAGCACCGCCGAGACGATCAAGGCCCCACCGGCCAGCGCCACAATAAAGCCTTCCAATGGCTTGGGCAGACGCCCGTAAATCCCCCAGGCTGCACCGAGCAGCAGGGCGCCGGAAACAACCAGAATAACGACGATGGTGAGCAGCATGCAGTGACCTTATAAAAGCGCCGCCTGGCGTAAGTAGGGCTGAGGGCGCCGCGTTGATGTTCATTGTCTGCTTGGAGAGGTGGCGGCTGTAAATAGTTTCCGTAAGCCGCGCTGCGACAGAGAGGTGGGGGACGCCGGGAGGCTGCGTCAGTCGCTCAGTAGAGCCGGGCCAGCAGCGCGGTGACCGCCGTTTCCACCCGCAAAATCCGCTCGCCGAGCTGCACCGGCTGCATGCCGGCCTCGGTCAGCTTGTCGACTTCATAGGGAATCCAGCCGCCCTCTGGGCCGATGGCCAGGGTGAGCGGTTGGTCGATGCCGCGAGGGCAGGCGGGGTGTTCGCCGGGGTGCGCGACCAGCGCGAGCTGGTTGTTGATCAGGTCCGGCAGCTGATCTTCGACGAAGGGTTTGAAGCGCTTCTCGATGCGTACCCTCGGCAGCACGGTGTCGCGCGCCTGCTCCAGGCCGAGCAGCAAATTCTCGCGGACAACCTCGGGCTGCAGGAACGGTGTTTGCCAGAAGCTTTTTTCTACCCGGTAGCTGTTCAGCAGGATGATCTCGGGTACGCCAAGGGTGGCGCAGTGCTGCAGGATGCGGCGGAACATTTTGGGCCGGGGCATCGCCAGCAGCAGGGTGAGCGGCAGTTTGGCTGGCGGTGGCGTGCTGAGTTGAACGCTGAGCTCTGCGTGGCTGCTGGTCAGTGCGGTGACCTCGCCCTGGCCCATCAGGCCGTTGATGCGGCCTACGCGCAGGCTGTCGCCAACCGCGACCTGCTGAATCTCAAGCATATGCGCCAGCCGGCGGCCACTCAGGCGCACCTGGTGCTCAGCGGTAAAGTCGCCGTCTTCCAGCAGCAGCAGGTTCATGCGGCGGGGGTGTCTTGCTCGTCTGGCTGATCATTGCGCGGGCGCGCGCGGACAAAGCGGCTGAACACGATGCCCACTTCATACAGCAGCCACATGGGCACGGCCAGCAGGGTCTGCGAGATGACGTCCGGCGGGGTCAGCACCATGCCGATGGCAAAGCAGCCGACCACCACATAGGGGCGCGCCTTGGTCAGCGACTGCACATCAACGATACCCACCAGTACCAGCAGCACGGTGGCTACCGGTATCTCGAACGACAGGCCAAAGGCCATGAACAGCGTAAGCACAAAGTCGAGGTAGCTGTTGATGTCGGTCATCACCGCTACGCCCTCGGGCGCGGTACTGGTGAAGAAGCCGAATACCAGCGGGAACACCACGTAATAGGCAAACGCCATGCCGCTGTAGAACAGCACTATGCTGGAGGCGAGCAGGGGCACGGCCAGGCGCTTCTCGTGTTTGTACAGGCCGGGGGCGATAAAGCTCCAGATCTGGTGCAGCACAAAGGGCATGGCCAGAAACAGCGCGCTGATCAGCGTCAGCTTGAAGGGCGTAAGAAAGGGCGAGGCCACATCGGTGGCGATCATGCTGGTGCCTGCGGGCATCAGCGCGCGCAGCGGCTCGGAGACGAAGCTGTAGATGTCGTTGGCGAAGTAGAACAGCCCGGCAAAGATCACCAGCCAGATGCAGACAATGCGCAGCAGGCGTGAGCGCAGCTCGGTCAGGTGCGCGACCAGCGGCATGTCACCGCCGGTGTTGGCTGGTGGTGGCAGTTCAGGGTTGCTCATGGCGGGGTGCTTGCTGGTCATGGGGTTCTTCAGCGGCAGATTCGTCGGACGTCTGTGGCGGCGCGGGCGTAGCTCCGACCTTGGGTACAGTCTGCGGCGTTGGCGTTACACTTTGTTGACCGGCAGGTTTCACGTTGCTGCTGCCCTTGGCCGGGCTACCGCCATTCAGGCCGTGCTTGTCGAGCTCGGCCATGATGCGCTCGTTGTGCAGCTGCTGACGGATTTCATCGGCACCGATCTCACGCTCGACCTGGCTGCGCACCTCCGAAAAGCCGCGCTTGATCCGGCCGATGGTCAGGCTCACAGTGCGAATGGCGCCGGGCAGGCGCTCCGGGCCAAGTACCAGCAGGGCGAGAACCGCCACCACCAGCATTTCCAGAAAGCCGATGTCGAACATGGGTCAGGGCCTGTTGAGGTTACGGCTTGGACTGAGTGTCCTGTTTGTGCTCTTCGGCCTTGGCATCCAGGGTTTCGCCCGGCTTGCTCTCGACCGAGGGCTTGTCATCGTCGTTCATCGACTTGCGAAAACCCTTGATGGCTTCACCCAGATCACCGCCGATGTTTTTCAGACGCTTGGTGCCGAACAGCAGAATGACGATCGCCAATACGATCAACAGCTGCCACAGACTGATTCCGCCAAAACCCATTACAACCTCCGGGGCAAAGCCCTGTTTACTTTGCGCGAGCGGCTTTCTCTTCCAGACCGGAGAGGTCGAAGCGGCGCTCGAGTTCTTTGAGAATGTCATCCGGGCCAAGGCCCAGGTGACTGAGCATGACCAGTGAGTGGAACCACAGGTCAGCAGTTTCGTAGATCAGCTCAGACTTGTCGTCGCTGTGCTGACAGTCCTTGGCGGCGAGCAGTGTTTCCGTGCACTCCTCACCGACCTTTTCAAGAATCTTGTTCAGGCCCTTGGCGTGCAGGCTGGCCACGTAGGATGAATCGGCGGCGGCCTGTTTGCGCTGCTCCAGCACGGCGGCCAGTTGGCTCAGGGTATCAGACATGCTGGGTTACTCTTTCGGGTTCTTGTAGAGATCGGCCGGGTCTTTGATCACCGCATCCACGGTTTGCCACTGGCCGTCTTTCAATACGCGATAAAAACAGCTCTGACGGCCGGTATGGCAGGCAATGCCGCCGATCTGCTCGACCTGCAGAATGATCACATCGGCATCGCAGTCCAGCCGCAGCTCATGCAGCTGCTGCACATTGCCCGACTCTTCGCCCTTGCGCCACAGCCGGTTGCGCGAGCGCGACCAGTAAATGCCGCGGCCTTCCTGCACGGTGAGTTGCAGGGCTTCACGGTTCATCCAGGCGACCATCAGCACGCGCTGGGTGTGCACATCCTGGGCAATTGCCGGTACCAGCCCGTCGGCATCCCATTTGATGCTGTCGAGCCAGTCGTTGTTGGGGGTTGAATCGGTCATGGGACTGTCGTTGTTCGGTTAATCTGCCAAGTGTGCCAGTTCTGCCGGGGGATGACTACGCGCGGCGCAGAATCAACCAGCCACCCACGGCAATCAGGACCCACTGCGCCGGCGCGGCATTGATCCACAGGTTGGGGTCGCCACCCAGGGTGCTGCTGCCCAGCACCAGCAGCGCAATACCCGCCACGCGCAGCGCCCACTGATTGCGTTTAGGCTCAGGTGGCTGCTCAACGGGCTGCTCGGCGATCCTGTTCAGGGCCTTTTGGGTGGTCTCGATCAGCGCTGGCACCCGTTCCAGATGCTGTTGCCAGACCTTGGCCTGATGCTGCGGCAGCATGCGCTCACGCATCCAGCGCTCAAGGTAGGGTTGCGCAGTGCTCCAGAGGTCGAGATCGGGATACAGCTGACGGCCCAGGCCTTCGATATTGAGCAGGGTTTTCTGCAGCAGTACCAGTTGCGGCTGCACTTCCATCTGGAAGCGGCGCGCGGTCTGGAACAGGCGCAGCAACAGCTGGCCGAAGGAAATTTCGCTCAGCGGGCGCTCGAAGATCGGCTCGCAGACGCTGCGGATGGCCGCTTCAAACTCGTTGACGCGGGTGTCGGCGGGAATCCAGCCGGAGTCGATGTGCAGCTGCGCCACGCGGCGATAGTCGCGCTTGAAGAAGGCCATCAGGTTGCGCGCCAGATAGCTCTGATCTTCCGGCGTCAGGCTGCCGACAATGCCAAAGTCGATAGCGATGTATTGCGGCTCCCACGGGTGGGCGCGCGAGATGAAGATATTGCCGGGGTGCATGTCGGCGTGGAAGAAGCTGTCGCGAAATACCTGGGTGAAGAAGATCTCGACGCCGCGCTCGGCCAGCTTCTTCATGTCGGTGCGCTGATCGGCCAGCGCCGCCAGATCAGTGACCGGAATGCCGCTGATGCGCTCCATTACCAAGACCTTGTGGCGGCACCAGTCCCAGTACACCTTGGGAATGTACAGCAGGTCGGAGTCTTCAAAGTTGCGCCGCAGCTGCGAGGCGTTGGCGGCTTCGCGGTGCAGATCCAGCTCATCGAAAATGGTGCGCTCGTAATCCTCGACCACCTCGACCGGGCGCAGGCGGCGACCTTCGGCGGAGACGCGCTCCAGTCCACGGGCGGCCAGGTACAGCCATTGAATGTCCTGATCGATTACCTCGCCGATAGCCGGGCGCACCACCTTGACCACGACCTCGGTGCCATCGTGCAGCCGTGCGGCATGCACCTGCGCGACCGAGGCCGAGGCCAGCGGCTCGTCGCTGAATTCGGCGAAGACGCTTTCGATGCTTTGGCCCAACTGCTCTTCGATGCGCGCGCGCGCCAGTGCCGGCGGGAAGGGCGGCACCTTGTCCTGCAGAAAAGCCAGCTCCAGGGCGATGTCGTCAGGCATCAGGTCGCGGCGGGTGGAAAGGATCTGGCCGAACTTGATGAACACCGGGCCCAGGTCTTCGCAGGCCAGGCGCAGGCGTGCGCCACGGCTGAGGTTCTTGGGCGCCGGGCGCAAACGCCAGGGCCCGAGTTTCAGGCCCAGCCGCGCCAGTGCCGGCAGCGGCAGCTCCAGCAAAATCTGGTCAAGGCGGTAGCGGGTAAAGATGTGCAGGATGCGCAGCAGGCGCGTAAAAGCGGTGAGTCTCATGCGTCTGGTGTGTCCGGGGCGGTTGGGTTGAGCAGGGCGACGCGGGCTTCGAGCCGGTCAAGCTGCAGGCGCATTTCATGGAGTAGTTCGGCGCTGGCGCGGGCTTCGGCGTTGCCGACCAATTGGCGGCTCTCCTCGGTCAGGTACTCGCCCAGGGTCAGGCGCAGGCTGTCACGGCTTTCCTTGCCCCATTGGTGGCTGCGGCGCAGCAGACTGCCGATGGCATGCGCGGGCACCGGGCCGAGCCAGCGCGCCAGTTCGGCTTCACCGTCCAGACGCAGGTCGCCGATAATGTTCTGCAGGCTGATGAGTACCTGGCTGTCGCCGGTCAGTTCCAGCTCAGGATGTTGCAGCAGGGCTTTGCGATCATTGCTGACCAGCAGCTTGGCAAGCACCGCACTGGGCGCGCTGAGCTGGCAGTCGGCTGTGCCGGAGTAGGCGTTGAGCAATTGCAGGCGACCCTCGGCGGGCAGCAGGTAGAGTTGCCAGTCGGGCTCGCGGGCGCTGACCAGAATGACCTTGCCGGTCAACCCGCCCAGGCGGCTTGCGGTCAGGGCGTCGCGTTGCAGCGCGGCTTCAATGCTGCGCTGCGCGGCGGCCAGCAGTGCCGCCGGCAACATCAGGGTTTGATCCCCCGGTGCAGGGCGACGATGCCACCGGTCATGTTGTGGTAGGTGACGCGGGCAAAGCCGGCCTCGACCATCATCGCCTTGAGGGTTTCCTGATCGGGGTGCATGCGGATGGACTCGGCCAGGTAGCGATAGCTGTCGGCATCATTGGCCACCAGCTTGCCCATGAACGGCAGCAGCTTGAAACTGTACTGATCGTAGGCCTTGGACAGCAGCTCGCTTTTGGGTTTGGAAAACTCCAGGATCAGCAAGCGCCCGCCGGGCTTGAGTACCCGCAACATGGAGGCGATAGCCGCGTCCTTGTGGGTGACGTTGCGCAAACCAAAGGCAATGGTGATGCAGTCGAAGTAATTGTCGGGGAAGGGCAGCGCTTCGGCGTCGGCCTGCACAAAGCGCACGTTGCCAGCCACGCCCAGATCAAGCAGACGGTCGCGACCGACCTTGAGCATCGAAGCGTTGATGTCGGCCAGAATCACCTCGCCCTCGGGGCCCACGCGCTTGGCAAAGCGGCGAGTCAGGTCGCCCGTGCCACCGGCAATGTCCAGCACGCGGTTGCCGGGACGCACGCCCGACAGCTCGATGGTGAAGCGCTTCCAGATGCGGTGGATGCCGCCGGACATCAGGTCGTTCATGATGTCGTACTTGGCCGCGACCGAATGAAACACCTCGGCGACGCGCTGCGCCTTCTCGGATTCGGCCACGGTCTGAAAGCCGAAATGGGTGGTGTTGTCGGTGTTCTGCTTGTCGCTCATGGAATCAGTCTGCCCTGGCAAAATCAGGCCCCATTCTAACCACTTTTTCAGGCCCGGCGGAGAATTAGCTGTGCGGCTTACCGCCACTGTTTCAGCATCTGACGCAATTGCCGGGATGACGTTCCCGAGGCTTTGCGGCATGCTACAGGGCCACCCAACAGATACACCCCATGGAGTAGCCGATGGCGACCGTAGACATTACCCGCGAGCATAGTCTGGGCAAAGAAAAGGCCAAGGAGCAGGCGCAGTTGCTGGCCGACAAACTGGCGCAGAAACTGGATGCCAAGTGTGCCTGGCAAGGCGATGAACTGACCTTCAAACGCAGTGGTGCCGATGGCTCCATTCATGTGTCCGACTCGGACGTGCGGGTGGTCGTCAAGCTGGGCATGATGCTGTCGCCCATGCAGGGCATGGTCAAAGGCGAGATCGAAAAGGCGCTGCAAAAATATCTGGCCTGAGGCGATAAATCCGGTTTTTTAGTATGTCTTTTCTAATTTCGAAGCGTAGCTTGCTGAGCAAGGATCGGTGATCGGTCCATTGCAGTAACCCTACTTTTAATCAGGAGCTACCAACATGGCCAAGACTACTACCGCTAAAAAACTGGAAGACAACGCTACTACCTTCGCCAATGACGTGAAGAACTACACCCACCAGATCTGGTTGGCTGGCCTGGGCGCTTATGCCAAAGCCGGTAAAGAAGGTGCAGATTACTTCAAGAAGCTGGTTGCCGAAGGCGAAGAAGTCGAGAAGAAGGGCAAGGAGATCGTTGAAAACCAGGTTGAAGCTGCCAACAGCCGCATTGAATCCTTCAAGGAAAAAGTGCAGGAAAAGACTGGCGGTCGTTTCAACAAGGTAGAAGAAGTATTCGACGAGCGCGTTGCTTCTACCCTGGGTCGTATCGGCATTCCGAGCAAGAAGGACATTGACCAGTTGTCTGCTAAGCTTGATGATCTGAGTGCTGCACTCAAGTCACTGCAAAGCAAGTAACGGTCACAGAGGAGTTGCTCCATGGCGGGAAAGAAAAAGGATGACAAGGATCCTGGCTGGGTCGCCGATATCGAAAGTTACTCACGTCAGATCTGGTTGGCTGGCTTGGGTGCTTACGCCAAGGTCGGGAAGGAAGGCGTAAAGCTTTTCGAAAACCTGATCAAGGACGGTGAAGCGGCCGAGAAAAAGGCCAAGGTCGAGATCGACAAACAGGTCGATGCCTTGAAAGGCAAAGCCAAGTCCGGCAAGAACCCACTCGATGCGGGCAAAGCCAAGGCTGAAAAAGCCAAGGGTCGCCTCACCGGTAAGTGGAGTGAGCTGGAAGAAGCCTTCGACAAGCGTCTCAACAGCGCTGTCGCCCGCCTCGGAGTGCCCTCACGTGATGAGGTCAAGGCGCTCAACGGCAAGGTCGATGAACTGACCAAGCTGATCGAGCAACTGGCCGGTGGCAAGACTGCCGCGGCCAAACCTGCCGCCAAGCCGCGCACCCGCGCTGCCACGGCCAAGACCGCAGCGGCCAGTAAGCCAGCGGTCAAGAGCACCACGGCAGCTAAGCCGGCCAGCAAGCCAGCGGCCAAAAAGCCGGCTGCCAAAGCGGCGCCCAGCGCGAGCAGTACGACGGCTGCGAAGCCAGCGACAGCGCGCAAGGCACCGGCCAAGCCAAAGGCAGCAGCCAAGCCTCGCGCTCCGGCCAAGCCCAAGGCGCCAGCCAAACCCAAGGCAACGCCTGCCGCCGTGAAAGCGGCCGAGCCGGCGGCGCCAGCGGCAGCAACACCGGCGCCAGCGGCCAAGCCCAGCGAGTCCTGATTCGTCGGCGGCTACCGCGTAGTACAAAAAACCCCGAACAGCTAACGCTGCTCGGGGTTTTTTATTGGTTGCGCGCCCTGCAAAAGCCGACTTATCCCTCAACCAGTGTCGCGGCCCGCGGCGGCCCACTCAGCTGTAACGGTCGATCAGCGCCTGCATCCACGCCTCGGTGGATTCATCCAGGTACGGCAGCAGCAACCCCAGCGTCTGCTGTACGCCGGCGGCCGGATCGGGTTGTTCGCCGCTGGCGATGCGTTGGTAGTCGAGCCAGAACAGGCAGGTTTGGCACAGTGCATCCAATAGCCGCTCCAGGCCTTCCTCTGCGCAGCGCAGTTGTCCGGCTGCGCGCATCACCAGCAGAATGTGCGCAAGGCACTGACGCAGCTGATGCAGCCAGGCGTGCATGGCTTGGCGGATGAAGGGGTAGCGGCTCATCAGGTTGGAGAGATCCTGAAACAGAAAGCGGTAGGTGGCGATTGACTCGAACAGCAGATGCAGCAGCAGCCAGAGATCTTCGGGTGACACCTCTTCAGGGTTCTCCGCCGGGCTCAGCAGGTTGCGTGTGCTGAGCAGAAAGTCATCAATCAGCACTTCCAGCAGCGCTTCTTTACCCTTGAAGTGGTAGTACAGATTGCCGGGGCTGATATCCAGCTCGTTGGCCATATCCAGTGTGGTGACATTGGGCTCACCCTGCTCGTTGAACAGTTCCAGAGCACAGAGCAGGATACGGTCGCGGGTTTTCATGGGGCTCCTCAAAGCTGGTGCACGTAATGGCCGGGCGCGGGGCCCAAGGCGGGATCGGCAAGCGGGTGAACGGCGGGTTGCAGGTCGCCGCTGTGACGGGCTAGCCAGTCGGTCCAGGCGGGCCACCAGCTGCCCTCGGTGAGGCTGCTGCGGCTGGCCCAGCTCTCAGGGGTATCCTGGGCATCTGTTGGTGCGCTCTGGTAACCCGCGCGGGCCTGCCCCGGCGGGCACAGCAGGCCTTGTACGTGGCCGCCACGGCACAGGGTGAACTGGCAGTCGCCGCCCAGCCGCCCGGCCGGCAGGGCGTTGTGCCACGGCACGATATGGTCGCGCTCGGCCGCCAGATGCCAGCTGGGCAGGGACAGCCGGGTCAGATCAATATGTGCGCCGTCGATTTGCAGGCTCCCCGGTCGGCTCAGTGGGTCGCGGGTCAGCAGATCGAGCAAGTCTTCGACCAGCTGCGCGGGTAGCCGGGTGTTGTCGTGACTCCAGGTGTGCACCGGCGAACTCGGTAATGCCTCGCCCAAAGCATAGCGCTGCACCGCCGGCTGCCAGAGTAACTGTTCGGGCTTCATCCAGGTAAACAGGCTGCCCAGGCTGCGTTCGTCGAGATAACCCTGCCGCCAGACCTGGCGCCGTAGTCGTTGCTGGGTAGCGCTGCCGGCGAGGCGCTGGAGGTCGGTTTGCAGCCGTGCGTCCAGCGGCGTGATCAGCAAGCTCAGGGCGCTCAGGCAAGCGGCACGATCACGCGCCTGCAGCCAACCGGCCAGCAGGCTGGCGAGGATGCCTCCGGAGCACACGCCCAACAAGCTGGCCTGGGTGCTGCCGCTGCGCGCCAGGACCTGCTTCAGCGCCTCGCGGCAGGCTCTCACGTAGTGGCTGAGCCCCCAGTTGCAGTGGCTGGGGTTGGGGTTGCGCCAACTGATCAGGTACACCGCCATGCCTTGCTGCAGCGCGTGCTGCACCAGGCTGGTGGCGGGGGTCAGGTCAAGCAGGTAGTAGCGATTGATCGGCGGCGGGATGATCAGTAAAGGCTTGCTGTATTGCTGCTCGGTGACCGGGGTGTAGTGGATCAGCTCAAAGCTCGGCTGACGCAGCACCACTTCGCCTTGGCTCAGCGCCAGCTCATGCCCGGCGCGGTATTGGTTGTCGGCTTCGGGCATGGCCAGCGGCCGCTGGGTTAGCTGGTCGATCAACAGATTGCGTGCGCCGCGGCGCAGGTTGGCGCCACGGCTTTGTCGCGTTGCCGCGATGATCTGTGGATTCAACAGGCTGTTGGAGGGCGAGCTGGCGGCGCTTAATTGGTCCAGTAGCCAGCGTAGGTTGGCGCGCTCCGGCTCGCCGATATCCAGCTCGTTGAGCCATTGCTGCAGCGGTTGTTGCCAGGCCTGCCAGAGCTGCAGCAGGCGCTGTTGCAACAGGCGCTGCCAACCGGGGTGCTGAAAGCGTGGGTCATCGGCCAGCGCGGAGCAGTCGAGCTTGCGCTGCAAGGCCAGCAGGCTGAGGCGGGTAACGCGGCACAGGTAGCGCTGGTGATGGCCGGGTTGGCTCAGGGTGGAGCGCCAAAGGGCGAGAAGACTCCGGGACAGATCCGCGTTAAGAGATCCTGCGACTGCTTGTCCGTGGGGTCGTGCGCGCATCCAGGGGTTCCGGTCCAGATGGTGGGCTTATTGTTCTGCAGTCTAACGCAAGGGCTTGCGGGTACCAGCCCCTGCGTGCGCCGGCTGCTCGGCTTTGTGAGCTGGGGCCGAATTCAGTTCTTGATCAGGGCGCTGGTGGGTTGGTGACGGATCACCGCGGGCTGCTTTTCCTCCGACAGGAAGTTCATGATCAGCGGCGCAACGCTCTGCGCACGGGTGATCAGAAACAGATGTCCATCGTCGATCACGTGCAGCTCGGAGTTGGGGATGCGCCAGGCCAGCAGGCGCATGTTGACCAGCGGGATCAGCGGATCGTCGTCGCCCGCCAGAATCAGTGTGGGTTGGCGAATTTTGTGCAGCCAGTGAATGCTGGTCCAGCCGAGACCGGCGAACAGTTGCCAGTAGTAACCCAGCTTGCCGGAGGAGCGCACCTTGTTGGCATGCGCTTCGGCCAGGTGCGGGTCGCGGCGAAAGGCTCCGCCGTAGATGTCTGGCGCAATCGCCACGCCGTGCGAGGGCTGCAGGTAACGTCGCGGACTGGCCATTTTCAGCAGCACCTTGGGGCGACCGGGCACCATGACGGCGCCGGCCGAGGTGGCAGCCAGAATCAGCTTTTTGCAACGTTCCGGATGGCTGTAGGCAAACTGCTGCGCCAGCGCGCCGCCCCAGGACACGCCAATCACGTTGACCTGCGAGTAGTCGAGGTAATCCAGCATGCGCGCCGCCAGCTTGGCCAGGCCAGGGAAGCGGAACGGTGTGGCCGGGGTAGAGGAGCCACCCACGCCGGGAACGTCGAAGGCGATAACCTCCAGCGTGGGGTCCAATGCTGCAACGAACGGGAAAACCAGTTCCAGGTTGGCGCCGATGCCGTTGAAGATCAGCAGCGGTGGCAGGCTGCTGGTGCCCGGGCGCACGGCAGTACGCAGGTACTGACCGTCGAGCTCGATAGTGCGGAAGACATAATTCTGCGGCATGGGCGCTTCCCGTGGTGACGCGTATCAGCGTTCGTGAACGTAGGTGCCGGGCGCGGGTTCCAGCGCCGGGTACTCTTCATTGCCAAGCAATTCCGGTGCCGGTTTACGCTTTCCGCCGCGGGTATGCAACCAGTCGCGCCAATGTTGCCACCAGGAATCAGATTGTTTGGTCGCGGTTTCCAGCCATTTCTTGGAATCGTCGGTCATCTCGCTGTTGATGAAGAAGCGCGCCTTGGGGTTACCTGGCGGGTTCAGAATGCTCTGAATGTGACCGCTGGACGACAGCACGAACTCGCACTTGCCACCGAGCAGGCGCGCTGATTTGTAGCAGGCCTCCCAGGGCGTGATGTGGTCGTTGAGGCCGGCAATCACGAAGAAGTCGCTCTTCACCTGCTTGAGGTCGATGGGGGTGCCGCAGACTTCCAATGCGCCGGGTTTGGTCAGCGGGTTGGATTTGAACATCTCCAGAAACTCGCCGTGCAGCGCGGCTGGCAGGCGGGTGGTGTCGTTATTCCAGAACAGGATGTCGAATACCGGTGGCTCATTACCCAGCAGGTAGTTGTTGACCCAGTAATTCCACACCAGGTCGTTGGGCCGCATCCAGGCGAAGATCTTCGCCATGTCGCGTCCCTCCAGCACCCCGTGCTGGTAGGACATGCGCCGCGCCGCCTCGATCGAGCGTTCGTCGGCAAAGAGTGCCACCTGCGTCTTGATCTGGGTGTCCAGCACGCTTACCAGCAGGGTGAAGGAGTGCACCTTCTTCTCTTTCAGCGCCGCATAGTGACCCAGCAGTGAGACAGTGGTGATGCCGCCGGAGCAGGCGCCGAGCATGCTCAGGTCCTTGCTGCCGGTGATTTTCAGCACCACATCGATGGCTTCTTTGAGCGCTTCGATATAGGTGCTCAGCCCCCACTCGCGGTGCGACTTGGTCGGGTTGCGCCAGCTGACCACGAAGGTCTGCATATGGCTGACCGACAGGTAGCGCGCCAGGCTCTTTTCTGGCGACAGGTCGAACACGTAGAACTTGTTGATCTGTGGCGGCACCACCAGCACCGGGCGCTCGTAGACCTCTTCGGTCAGCGGCTTGTACTGGATCAGCTCCAGTACCTCGTTGCGGAACACCACCGAGCCCTTGGTGGTGGCCAGGTTGCCGCCCACTTCAAAGGCATTCATGTTGACCTGGCTGGGCATGCCGCCGTTGTGGGCGATGTCCTGTGCCAAGTGAGTGAGGCCGTCGAGCAGACTCTTGCCGCCGGTCTCGAAGAAGCGTTTCAGGGCCGCCGGGTTTAGCGCGGTGTTGGTCGGCGACATCGCCTCGGTCATCAGCGAGATGACAAACTGGGCGCGACTGACATCCTGCTCGGGCAGGTCAGCGGTGGTGATCCAGGTGTTGAGTTCCTTGCGCCAAGCCAGATAGGTCTGCATGTAGCGCCGATAAATCGGGTTCTGGCTCCAGGTCGGGTCAACAAAGCGGCGATCTTCCGGCGTGGGTGCGATATCGGAGCGGCCGATCATGACGTCCTTGACCGCCAGGCCCAGACGGCCGATGTGCTTCAGGCTGTGTACCGGTTGCTTCACGGTTTGGCGCATGACCATGCGCGCAGTACTGATCAGATCCCGCGTTGGCGCGCCTATGACCGGGTTGGGACCGAGGATGCTTTCAGAGGTTTTATGACTCAAATCGTCACTGTTTATTTTATTGCCCATTTTCAACGCTCCAATCTGAGGCAGGGAAGCCAGTGCGGCGGACCATCAGTAAGGCAAACTGGCTTTCTGGTGTCGCACCCTTGAGACAACTTAGCACGAGGGTCAGGGGCTGTTAAGCGAAGTCTGCAAAACAGCAAGGCGGCTTTTCAGTCGCGCTTCAACCGTCGATCACTGCTTGGCTTGCACGGGGTATGCCAAGATTTTTTTGCACAGGCACGGTGTGCGCTCTGGACGGGATTCGCTCGCGCACAGGTTACTGTGCCGCCAGTCAGGGACTACAGCAGATAAATGTGGCAAACAGATTTAGCGACGCTCAGGGAATGAAGCGAACCGCTGAGGTATGCGGGTCTCGGGAGGCTCCAGCCGCGTGCAGCTGGTCAAGGTAGGCGTTCCAGCGCGTGTCCTGTTCGGTGGCTAACTGGTACAGGTAGGCCCAGGTGTAAAGGCCGCTATCGTGACCGTCATCGAAGGTCAGTTTTAGTGCATAGCGCCCTGCGGTTTCCACCGCGCTGAGAGCAACATGCTTTTTGCCCGTCTGCAGCACCGGCTTGCCGTGCCCCCGCACTTCGGCCGAAGGTGACAGCACGCGCAAGTACTCTGCCGGCAGCACAAACTCGCGACCATCGGCGTAACCCAGCTTGAGGCTGCGGGAGGTTTTCTGCAGTTTGATGGTGGTGGGTATTGGGTCGGGCATTGAAGATACCTCAGCTTCAAGCGACAAAGCAGGCCGGTGCTTGGACTCGACCTGCTTGGGGCTTGCCGCTGGTTTTAAAGGATATACCTGGACAGGTCTTCGTTCACCGCCAGCTCACCCAGATGCTCGTCGACATACGCGGCGTCTATCTTGAGCGGCTGCTCGCTGTGCTTGGAGGCCAGGTCGCCGGCGCTGAAAGAGACTTCCTCCAGCAGGCGTTCGAGTACCGTATGCAAGCGACGGGCGCCGATGTTTTCGGTTTTCTCGTTGACCTGCCAGGCGATCTCGGCAAGGCGCGTGATGGCGTCGGCGGTGAACTCGATGTTCAGCTCCTCGGTCTTCATCAGCGCGCGGTACTGCTCGGTCAGCGACGCATCGGGTTCGGTGAGAATGCGCTCAAAGTCGCCGGGTGTCAGCGATTGCAGCTCTACCCGAATTGGCAGGCGGCCCTGCAGCTCGGGAATCAGGTCCGAGGGCTTGGTCAGGTGGAAGGCGCCGGAGGCAATGAACAGGATGTGGTCGGTCTTGACCATGCCGAACTTGGTGTTCACCGTGCAGCCTTCAATCAGCGGCAGCAGATCGCGCTGCACGCCTTCTCGTGATACATCGGCACCGCCGCCGCTGTCGCCGCGCTTGCTGACCTTGTCGATCTCGTCAATGAAGACAATGCCGTTCTGCTCGACAACCTCGATGGCGCGGCCCTTGAGTTCGTCTTCGTTGACCATCTTGGCGGCTTCTTCGTCGCGTACCAGCTTGAGCGCATCCTTGACCTTGAGCGTGCGGCTTTTCTTCTTGCCCTTGCCCAGGCTGGAGAACATGTTCTGCAGCTGGCTGGTCATTTCTTCCATGCCGGGCGGGGTCATGATCTCGACGCCCATGGGCGTTTCCGCCACTTCGATGTCGATTTCCTTGTCGTCCAGCTCACCCTCGCGCAGGCGTTTGCGGAACAGCTGGCGGGTGCTGTTTTCCGCGCGTTCGGGCTGGTCGCCGGTAGCCTGGCGGGCGGGTGGCAGCAGGGCGTCGAGAATGCGGTCTTCGGCGGCGTCTTCGGCGCGGAAGCGCACCTTGACCATTTCCTGTTCGCGCAGCAGTTTGATGGCAGCGTCGACCAGGTCGCGGATGATGGATTCCACATCGCGGCCGACATAGCCGACTTCGGTGAACTTGGTCGCTTCTACCTTGATGAAGGGCGCCTGCGCCAGTTTCGCCAGGCGGCGAGCGATTTCGGTCTTGCCGACGCCGGTCGGCCCGATCATCAGAATGTTCTTGGGGGTGACTTCAGCGCGCAGTGCCTCGGGCAGCTGCTGGCGCCGCCAGCGATTGCGCAGGGCGATGGCGACGGCGCGTTTGGCATCCTGCTGGCCGATGATATGGCGATCCAGCTCGTGCACGATTTCACGTGGGGTCATGGACATGCTGATTGCTCCGAACGCCTCAGGTATTGGCGTCCAGCTCCTCGATGGTGGTGTTGCTGTTGGTATAAATGCAGATTTCGCCAGCGATGCCCAGGCTGGATTCAACGATCTCACGAGCAGACAGCTCGGTGTGGCGCAGCAGAGCGGTGGCGGCAGACTGGGCAAATGGCCCGCCTGAACCAATGGCGATCAGGCCGTGTTCGGGTTCGATCACATCGCCGTTGCCGGTGATGATCAGCGAAGCATCCTTGTTGGCGACGGCCAAAAGCGCCTCCAGCTTGCGCAGGGCGCGGTCGGTGCGCCAGTCCTTGGCCAGCTCGACTGCGGCGCGAACCAGGTTGCCCTGGTGTTTTTCCAGTTGCGCTTCAAAGCGCTCGAACAGAGTGAAGGCGTCGGCGGTACCGCCGGCGAAACCGGCGATAACCTGATCCTTGTACAGGCGGCGTACCTTGCGGGCGTTGCCCTTCATCACGGTATTGCCGAGGGAGACCTGGCCGTCGCCACCGATCACGACCTTGCCGTGCCGGCGAACGGATACGATTGTAGTCACGCGCAACTCCTGGTTGGCTGTGGAGAAAGGGGAGGCAAAAGCTTGCCTGGAAACTATCTGGGGGCGGGTGTGGGGATTTCAAGGCGGCCTGCCTTGGCGGGCAGACGAACCGCCCCGGTCGGCGCCGGGGCAGGGTGGTATTACTGGGTGCGTTGCTGCGGCAGCAGGTTCTGGAAGCCGTTACCGCTCAGGGTACTCTGCGCCTGGGCCAGGCTGCTCTTGTCCTTGAACGGGCCGACCTGCACGCGGTGCCAGGTCTGACCGTCGTTGAGCTTGGCGCTTTCCAGGTGCACATCCATGCCGAGCAGCAGGATCTGCGCACGCACCTTGTCGGCGTCGGCCTGTTGCTTGAACGAGCCAGCTTGCAGGTAATAACGGATCTTGTCGTCGGCGCTGTCGGCTTCTGCCGGCGTGGCGGGCGGCTCGACCTTGCCGGTGTTCTGCGGCACCACCACCTCGGACTCGGGCAGCAGAGTGTAGAAGTCGTAGGTCGGCTGTTGTGCCGGTGCCGGCTTGGCCGGGGCATTGGCGGGCTTGGGCGGCGGCGGGCTGCGCTTGACGTTGTCGTGGCCAGGCTCCAGCTGGAACAGGAAGGCCACGAACAGGCCGATCACCAGGCCACTGACCAGCCACAGCCAGCCGGGAATTCCCTTGCGTCTGGCGGCGGGTTGCGCGCGGCTGGCGCCGCGGCGGGGGGCTTTGCGTCCTTTTGCCATGCGGGTTACATACGCTCCAATGTGGTAATGCCGAGCAGGTTAAGGCCTTGCTGCAGGGTGCGTCCAGTCAGGGCAGCGAGGCGCAGGCGGCTGTCGCGCTGGGCCTGACTGTCGGCCGCCAGAATCGGGCATTGTTCGTAGAAGCTTGAGAAACGGCCGGCCAGCTCGTATAGATAGTGGCAGAGTACGTGGGGAGTACCCTCGCGGGCAACATAGTTCAGTGTGTTGCCGAACTGCGCCAGGTGCGCGCCCAGTTCCACTTCGGCCGGCGCCTCGAGCACCAGCGGTGCCAGGTCGTCGAGTTGCGTCATGGGCCGCTCCAGCTTGCGGAAGACGCTGGCCACACGGGTGTAGGCGTACATAAGGTAGGGCGCGGTGTTGCCGTCGAGACTGAGCATCAAATCAAAGTTGAAGCTGTAGTCGCTGCTGCGGTGCTTGGACAGGTCGGCGTACTTGACCGCGCCAATGCCCACAGCGCGGGCGATCTCGCGCAGCTCGGCGGCGCTCAACTCTTGGTTCTTTTCGGCCACCAGGGTGTGGGCGCGCTCTTCGGCCTCATCCAGCAGATCGGTCAGTTTGACAGTGCCACCGTCGCGGGTCTTGAACGGGCGGCCGTCGGCGCCGTTCATGGTGCCAAAGCCCATGTGCTCCAACTGCATGTCCGCCGGTACAAAGCCGGCCTTGCGGGCCACGGCAAACACCTGCTGGAAATGCAGGGCCTGACGCTGGTCAACAAAGTACAGCACGCGGTCGGCGTGCAGCTGATCATGCCGATAACGCATGGCAGCCAGATCCGTGGTGGCATACAGATAACCGCCACCGGCCTTCTGCACGATCACCGGCAGGGGCTTGTCTTCGCTGTTCTTGAACTCATCCAGGAACACGCACTGGGCGCCCTCGCTTTCGGTCAGCAGACCTGCGCTGCGCAGATCGCTGACAATGCCGGCCAGCTTGTCGTTATAGGCGCTTTCGCCGCGCACATCGGCCTGGGTCAGGCTGACGCCAAGGCGGTCGTAGACGGCCTGGCAGTGGCCGAGGGAAATCTGGTTGAAGCGGTTCCACAGCGCCAGGCACTGCGGATCGCCGGCCTGTAGCTGCACCACGCGCTCGCGCGCCCGGTTGGCGAAGTCGTCGCTTTCATCAAAGCGCTTCTTGGCCTGGCGGTAGAAGTTTTCCAGATCGCCGAGTTCGGCCTCGGCGTCGACCGGGTTTTCTTCCATGTAGGCCAGCAGCATGCCGAACTGGGTGCCCCAGTCGCCAACGTGGTTCTGGCGGATGACGGTATGGCCAAGAAATTCCAGCACGCGGGCCACGGCATCGCCAATGATCGAGGAGCGCAGGTGGCCGACGTGCATTTCCTTGGCCAGGTTGGGCGAGGAGTAATCGACCACCACACGCTGCGCTTCGCCTGCCGCGCGGGCGTTCAGCTGCGGATCATCCAGCGCGCTTTGCAGTTGCGCAGCCAGCCAGGCGCTGTCCTGAAAGAAGTTGATAAAACCGGGGCCGGCGATGTTCACGCTGGCCACTGCCTGGTGGGCGGGCAGGGCGGCAACCAGTTTGTCGGCCAGATCGCGTGGCTTCATCTTCGCCGGTTTGGCCAGCATCATCGCCAAATTGCTGGCAAAGTCGCCGTGCGTCTTGTCGCGGGCGGTCTCCACCTGAATGTTGGGGGTGATGTCGGTTGGCAGAACGCCCTCGTTCTTGAGGGTCTCGACGGCGGTGGCCAGAAGCTGGCTGATCAGGTTCTTCATTTAATGGAGTATCCGGCAGGTGCCCAGTGAAAACCCGACATTATCCGGTTTAACCGGCGGATTGCCAAATGTTCGGCCTAGAACATATCCAGCGGGTCGATATCGATGGACCAGCGTACCTTGCGGGCCTCCGGGTGCTGCTCCAGCAGGGGGAGCAACAGGTGGACCAGTTGGTGCAGCGTAGAGCGCTGCGCCGCCTGCATCAGCAACTGTGCGCGGTAGCGCCCGGCGCGGCGCTCCATGGGTGAGGGTACGGGGCCGAGCAGGTCGACCTCCGCCAACTGGTGCTGTTCGACCAGCAGCTCGGCCTGTTGCAGCGCCTCTTCGAGAAACTGGTTGGCGGCGCGGCCGTTGTTTGCCTCGGCGCGCAGCAGCGCCATGAAGCGATAAGGCGGCAGCTGAGCGACGGCGCGCTCGGCCAGTTCGCGTTTGGCGATGGCCGGGTAACCCTGCTCGGTCAGCTCGATCAGCAGCGGATGCTCTGCCATGTGCGTCTGAATGATCACCTGGCCGGGCTTCTCTGCCCGTCCGGCGCGACCCGCGACCTGGGTAATCATCTGCGCCATGCGCTCGGGACCGCGAAAGTCGGCGGAAAACAGCCCGCCATCGGCGTCGAGAATCGCCACCAGGGTCACGTCGGGGAAGTGGTGCCCCTTGGCGAGCATCTGGGTGCCGACCAGAATGCACGGCTGGGCGCTCTGAATGGTCTCCATCATCTGCTGCATGGCTTTCTTGCGGCTCATACTTTCACGGTCGATGCGCAGCACCGGAAAGTCAGGAAAGCAGGTGTTGAGGTGCTCCTCGGTGCGCTCGGTGCCCGCGCCTAAGGGGCGTAGGTCGCTGCCCTGACACTTGGGGCAGTGTTTATCCATTGGGCGCTGGCTGTTGCAATGATGGCAATGCAGGTGCGCCGGAGACTGGTGCACCGTCATGCGTGCGTCGCACCGCTTGCATTCGGCGATCCAGCCGCAGTCGTGGCACATCAGCGTAGGCGCAAAGCCGCGGCGGTTGATGAACACCAGTACCTGGTTGCCTTTATTCAGATGCTCGCTGATCAGCAGCGTGAGCGGCCGCGACAACCCACCTTCCAGCGGGCGGCTGCGAATGTCCAGGCATTGAAAGCTCGGCGGCTTGGCATTGCCGGCGCGCTGGGTCAGGCGCAGCAACTGGTAGCGACCCTGCTCGACGTTGTGCAGGCTTTCCAGCGAAGGAGTGGCCGAACCGAGAATGATGGCGACCTTTTCCAGGTGCGCGCGGTACACCGCCAGATCGCGCGCGTTGTAGCGCAGGCCCTCTTGCTGCTTATAAGAGAGATCGTGTTCTTCATCGACGATGATCAGGCCTGGCCGCGCCAGTGGGGTGAATATGGCTGAGCGCGTGCCGATCACGATGCCGGCGTCGCCATCGCGGGCGGCGATCCAGGCGTCCAGCCGCTCGCGGTCATTGAGGCCCGAGTGCAGTATCACCACTGGCGCACTGAAGCGCTGCTGAAAGCGTGCCAGGGTCTGCGGCGTCAGGCCGATTTCCGGAATCAGCACCAGCGCCTGATGACCGCTGCGCAGGCACTGCTCGATCGCCTGCAAGTACACCTCGGTCTTGCCGCTGCCGGTGACGCCTTCCAGCAGCCAGGCGTGAAAGCCGCTTTTGCCGAGAATGGCATCCAGCGCTGCCTGCTGCTCGTCATTGGCGGTCAGGGGTGCTTGCCTTAATAAAGGTAGCGGCTCGGCAATGTGATGCGGCGATTGCTCGATACGCTCGACCAGGCCCTTGCTTTCCAGTGCCTCCAGCGCGTCGCGGGTCAGCCCCCACTGGCTGATCAGCGCGTGTGACAGGCCATGTGGGTGCTGGGCTAAGGTCTGTACCGCGAGCTTTTGTTTTGGCGCACGCTGAATAGCTGGATGCTCCGGGTAGGCGCCGGGCAGCAGTTGCCACAAGCGGTCCTGCCGTGCCAGCGCCGCCTCACCCTGGCGCAGCAACACCGGCAGCGCGACATTAAGGGTATCGCCCAGCCCGTGCTGATAGTAGCGCGCCGTCCACAGGCACAGCTGCCAAAGGCTGGGCGGCAGCAAAGGCGCGCGATCCAACAGCGCTTCGGCCGCTTTCAACTTGTCGCTGGGTACCTTACTTTGATCGCTCAGGCCGGCGATCACGCCGACCAAGGCGCGGCGGCCGAAGGGCACCCGCACCCGCTGGCCAATCTGCAATTGCTCGGGCGCCACGTCTGCCGGGGCCTGATAGTCGAACAGGCGGCGCAGCGGTGAGGGCAGGGCAACTTGCAAAATGGATGGCGGCACGTAACGGACTCCGGTAAGCAGAGGACCATGTTACCACCGACACCCGAAAACGACCGGGCTTGCGTATAGGGCGAATTCTGTTATTATCGCCGGCCTAATTTCCGGTCGCTCTGCTTGCGAGCTGTTTGCAGCGCTTGCTACCAGCCCCGGATTGGCAGAGAGTTTACTGAGTGCGGTGCCCGATCAGGTTGATCCGGTGGCGGCACAAACCAACCGAGGAAAGACCATGAAAGCTGATTTGCATCCCAAGTACGAAGAAATCAAAGCTACCTGCAGCTGCGGTAACGTGATCACTACCCGTTCCAGCCTGTGTGCACCTATCCACCTGGACGTGTGCTCCGAGTGCCACCCCTTCTACACCGGTAAGCAGAAGGTGCTGGACACTGGCGGACGTATCGAGCGCTTCAAGCAGCGTTTCGGCGCAGTCAGCAGCAAGTAAGACGAAAAGACAGGCCCTGGTGGCTTTGTCCAATCGAAGAAAGGCGCTCCACTGGAGCGCCTTTTTTGTTGCCTGGATGTTGGCCTTCCCGTCGCAGGCGCAGGCGCGTGATGAGCTGTGTGCCATGCCGTCGGGTGCGCAGCCGGTGGTCAGTCAGCGCGTGACCGACGGCGACACCCTGCGCCTGCAGGATGGGCGCCGGGTGCGGCTCATCGGCATCAATGCGCCTGAGCTGGGGCGCAATGGCAAGCCCTCCGAGCCTTACGCCCAGGCTGCCAAGCGCGCGCTTCAGGCGTTGGTCGATGGCCAACCCCTGCAGCTGGTGACCGGTGATGAGGCGACTGATCGCTACGGCCGCACCCTGGGTTACCTGTTTGATCAGCGCGGCGAGAATCTGGAGGCGCAATTGCTGGCGCAGGGCATGGGCTACGCCGTGGCGATTCCGCCCAATCTTGCCCTGATCAATTGCCATGTAGCTGCAGAGCAGGCTGCCCGCGACGCTCGCCTGGGTCTTTGGCAAGCGCCGCCAGTCGTGGCGGTCGATACGCTGCGCCGTGGCGGTTTTCAGTTGGTGCAGGGCAAGGTCAGTGCGGTCAATACGGCGGGCACGACGCTCTGGGTTGACCTGGACGGGCCGCTGACGCTGCGGTTTACCGCCGCCGACCGCGCGTTGTTCAGCGTCTGGCCTGATAACAGCTGGGTGGGTCGCCGCCTGGAACTGCGCGGCTGGCTGCTCGACCGGCAGAACTGGGGCGGCCAGCGCCCCGGCTTTCGGCGTTTTATGCTCAACGTTCGGCACCCTTCGCAGATTCGCCGACTGCCCGCAGAATAAGCGAAAGTTGCAACCGATTGGCCTTGACATTGATGCTGTGAATAACCTTGTTAGCCCTCGGGGTTTTATGTATTCTCCGACGTCCGCATGAGCAACCTGACCGGAAACTATTGACCATGTCTGATTTGAGAACTGATGCACTCGCCTATCACGCCAATCCGCGTCCAGGCAAGCTGAGCGTAGAACTGACCAAGCCGACCGCCACCGCGCGCGATCTGGCTCTGGCCTACAGCCCGGGTGTAGCAGAACCGGTGCGCGAAATCGCCAAGGATCTGGAAAACGCCTACAAATACACCGGTAAAGGCAACCTGGTTGCCGTTATCTCAGACGGAACTGCCATCCTCGGCCTGGGTAACCTGGGTCCGCTGGCGAGCAAGCCGGTCATGGAAGGCAAGGGCGTGTTGTTCAAGCGCTTTGCCGGGATTGACGTGTTCGACATCGAAGTCGAGTCCGAAAGCCCGCAGGCCTTCATCGATACCGTCAAGCGTATCTCGTGCACCTTCGGTGGCATCAACCTGGAAGACATCAAGGCACCCGAGTGCTTTGAGATCGAACGTGCGCTGATCGAGCAGTGCGACATTCCGGTCTTCCACGACGATCAGCACGGCACCGCGATTGTGACGGCTGCTGCCATGATCAACGCGCTGGAATTGGCCGACAAGACCATCGAAAGCGCCAAGATCGTATGTCTGGGTGCTGGCGCCGCGGCCATCGCGTGCATGAAGCTGCTGGTCAGCATGGGCGCCAAGGCTGAAAACATTTACATGCTCGATCGCAAGGGTGTTATTCACTCCGGCCGCGATGACCTGAACGAATACAAGGCCATCTTCGCGACTGAGACCGACAAGCGCACGCTGTCCGATGCCATGAAAGGCGCTGACGTGTTCGTTGGTTTGTCCGGTCCGAACTTGCTGCAACCGGCCGAGCTGAAACTGATGGCGGAAAACCCCATCGTGTTCGCCTGCTCCAACCCGGATCCGGAAATCGATCCCGAGCTGGCCCACGCTTCACGTCCTGACGTGATCATGGCAACCGGTCGCTCCGATTATCCGAACCAGGTTAACAACGTACTGGGCTTCCCCTTCATCTTCCGTGGTGCACTGGACGTTCGCGCGACCCGCATCAACGAAGAAATGAAGATCGCCGCGGTGCACGCCATCCGTGAACTGGCCAAGGAGCCGGTTCCTGAGTACGTGTCCCAGGCTTACGGCGGCATTGATCTGGCATTTGGTCGTGAGTACATCATTCCCAAGCCGATGGATGTGCGCCTGATCGAGAAGGTGCCGGCAGCTGTTGCCCAGGCCGCTATCGATTCCGGTGTGGCGACTCGCCCCTATCCGGCGCATTACCCGCTCAAGTCAGTCGAAGACTGCATCTGAGCCGGTTGATGTGAAAAACCCCGCTACGGCGGGGTTTTTTGTGTCTGCTGTTTTGCTGCGGCTCAGCATCCGGGCGCCTCGATACTGATCTCAATCGGCCTCGTCGCGTTACCCAGACTGGCGCGCAGCAGGCTGCCGGGCGGGCAGCCGTCGTTGCCGAGCAGGCAGTGGGCAACCGCCGGCTCCAGATGGTGGCGGAAGGTGCGCGCCATGGCGCGGGCTCCGTAGCGTGGATCAAAGCCCTGTTGCGCCAGCCACTGGCGAGCAGGCTGGTCGAGCAGCAGTTGTACCTGATGTTTACCCAGGCGCTGGTTGAGGCGCGCCAGTGCCAGGTCTACCAACTGCACAAGCTGATCGCTGGGCAGGCGCTGGTAGTGTATGCGGTGATCAATACGGTTGATGAACTCCGGATCAAGCCGGGCATTGAGCGCGGCCTCCTGTTGTTGTCTTTGCCGGGCAGCGCGCCAGCGCGGCGGCAGCCATTTGTGGGCTGGCTGACCGGCGCCCAGATTGGAGGTCATGAAGATCAGGCTATTGCGAAAATCCAGCGTGCCGTTGCCGGCACTCAGGCGCAATTGGCCGTTGTCGAGGATGTTCATCAGCGCGCGAATCACCTGGTCGTCGGCCTTTTCCAGCTCGTCGAACAGCACGATGCCGGGGCGGCCGTAGTCGCCTTCAATGCGCTCGCGGTCAAACAGCGTGGTGCCTTCCTTGCTGCCGACGTAACCGGGCGGGGCGCCGGTCAGTGAGGCGGCGTAATGCGACTGCGCCAGGGTATTCATGTCGATGCGGCAGTAGGCATCAGTGCTGCCGTGGATGGCCTCGGCCAGCAGCCGTACGGTTTCGGTCTTGCCGACGCCGGTTGGCCCCAGCAACAGATAGGTGCCCAAGGGGCGTTGCGGATCACCGAGTTCGGCCTTGATCACACGCAGGCTGCTGCACAGCTCCTGCAGCGCCGAGTCCTGACCCAGGATGCGGCTGTGCAGGCGCGCCATCACGCTGTCTGGATCAAAGCGAAAGCGCGATTGTTGGGTGGCAGGCCTGGCCGCGACGCGCGCCTGGTTGGCGGCCAGAACATCATTGATAAAGGGCATGGCTTGCATTCACCTGCATCGGACTGCGGGGCAGCCGGCGGCACATGCGGTGCCGCCGACAGGTTCAGGCACCGGCTTCGCGATCCTTGCCGGGGTGTGGCAGCTCGCCCACCGGGCAGTCGGCCACGCCGATAGTGCTGCGCGTCATCGCCTCGACGTTGTCACGGGCCTTTTCGGCATCCAGCACCCAGGTGCGGTAGAAGTCGAAGGGGCAATCGGCTACGCCACGGTCGCCGTCACCGGAGTTGTACATACCGGTGTAACCGCGGTGCAGCAGCTTGAACAGGTGGTTCTGGGATTGGTCGTTGGCGCGCGCATCGCGGATTTGCGAGACCGACAGCTGCGCGTACTGGATACCCATGTCTTCCTCGCCGCATTCACCCAGGGTGCGCCCATCAAAGCCGATGATCGCGGAATGGCCGAAGTAGGAGTAGACGCCGTCAAAGCCGGTGGCGTTGGCCACAGCGACATAGCAGTTGTTGGCCCAGGCCATGGACTTGGCCATCATCACTTGCTGTTCCTTGGCCGGGTACATGTAACCCTGGCAGCGCACGATCAGCTCGGCGCCTTTCATCGCGCAGTCTCGCCAGATCTCCGGGTAGTTGCCGTCATCGCAGATAATCAGGCTGATCTTCATGCCCTTTGGGCCTTCCGAGACGTAGGTGCGATCGCCGGGATACCAGCCTTCGATCGGGCACCAGGGAATGCACTTGCGGTACTTCTGTACTATCTCGCCCTGGTCGTTGATCAGGATCAGCGTGTTGTAAGGCGCCTTGTTCGGGTGCTCTTCATGTTGCTCGCCGGTCAGCGAGAAGATGCCCCAGGTTTTCGCCTGCTTGCAGGCTTCGCTGAAAATGCGGGTTTCGTCACCCGGCACGGTGGCAGCGGTGGCCATCATCTCGTCGTGGTCGTACATGATGCCCATGGTGCTGTATTCCGGGAACACCACCAGGTCCATGCCGGGCAGGCCCTGTTTCATGCCGATGATCATGTCGGCAATTTTGCGTGCGTTATCCAGGACCTCGGCGCGGCTGTGCAGGCGGGGCATCTTGTAGTTGACCACGGCAACGCCGACGGTATCGGGGCTGCTGGAAATATCACCATGACGCATGGGTAACTCCTCCGTTCGGTTTGTCTGTCAGTTGCGCCCGATGCCGAGCTTGTCGACCCGGTAACGCAGCTGCCTGAGGCTGATATTGAGGCGTCGTGCGGCCTCGGACTGATTGTTGTTGGTCTGCGACAGCATGGCGCTGATCTGTTCGGCTTCGTCCTGCTGTACCCAGTTGTAGGAGCGGCCGTACTGGCGTGGCTCCTCGGCGATCGGTGCTTCTGCCGGCGCGGCGGCGGTGCCGGGGATGTGGCGGTTGCCGGGAATAGTGATGGCGCTCTCCGAGGCCAGCGCCTGGCGCAGTTTTTCACCGCTGAGCAGCTCCTGTTCGCTGGTCAGCGCGGCGCGCTCCAGCACGTTCTGCAACTGGCGGATGTTGCCTGGCCAGTCGAAGTTTTCGAGGATGCCGAAGGCCTCGGGGCAGAGGCTCCAATTGCGCTCGTAGTGATGGTTGAGTTCGTTGAGAAAATGCAGGGCCAGTTGTTTGATGTCTTCCTGGCGCTCGCGCAGCGGCGGTAGATGCACCGGCACCACATGCAGGCGATAAAACAGGTCGAGGCGGAAGGCGGCCTGGTTTACCTGGGCTTGCAGGTTGACGTGGGTGGCGGTGATGACACGAAAGTCCACCGACACCGACTCGTTGCTGCCAATCGGGTCGACCTTTTTCTCCTGCAGCACGCGCAGCAGTTTCGCCTGCAGCGACAGCGGCATGTCGCCGATCTCATCGAGGAACAGGGTGCCGCCGTCGGCCTGGACAATCTTGCCCTGCTTGTTCTGGGCGGCGCCGGTAAAGGCGCCCTTGGTATGACCAAATAGCTCCGACTCGAGCAGGTCGGCAGGAATCGCCGCGCAGTTGATGCAGATGAATGGCTTCTCGCGGCGGTCGCTCTGCTGGTGAATCATCCGTGCGAATTTTTCCTTGCCGGTGCCCGACTCACCGAGCAGCATCACAGGTGCGTCGCTGTGGGCGACCTGGATGGTCGAGCGCACTGCGTCCATCAGCGCCGGGCTGCTGCCGAGAATGCCGTGCGCCAGGCTCTGTTTGACCATGCCTTCAATGGCGATGCTGTGGCGCAGGCTCTGATTCTCTTTCACCAGATGCTCGGTCTGCTCGACCACAAACTGGTGAATGCGCAGTACCTGGCCGATCATCGCCGCGGCCACGCGCAACAGGCTGATGTCGCCATCAAAGGGGCGCTCGTGCATGCCTTCGCGTTGCACCGAGAGCACCCCAATGGGCGTGCCTGACTCCAGAATCGGCACCGAGATAAAAGCCATGCGGCCACCGCTGTGGTGAGCCAGCTCGGTAATGCGGCGTACGAACAGCGGCTCGTTGTCGACGTCCGGGACCAGGCCGATCGATCCGGTGCGCATGACGTAACCGGTGACGCCCTGGTTGATGTTCAGATTGAAGCGCCCGGCTTTCAGGTCTTCGACCGACAGGCCGTAGGAGTATTTCACCTGCAGGGTGTCGGAATTGGCTTCGGGCAGGCTGACCCGTCCGCAGTTCAGCCCGTACAGCTGGGACAGCAAGCGCAGGATGCCCTGAATGGTGCGGGGCGCATCCAGCGGCTTCTCCAGCAGTTTGGCCATCTCCAGAATGACGACCAGTTCGCGCTTCATCATCTGTTGGGCTATCCGTTCAGGCATGAGATTCAAGATGAGAGAGTCCTCGCGGCGGAAATGATGTCCGCGCGACCTTTCACCGGTGTTCGGTAGGGATTCAACAACGCGGGGCTTGCCCGCCATCGCCGCAGCGCTAATGGCTGATCATCCAGGGTCGTCGCGGACCGCTCTGCTGCTTCAGGGCAGGGGGCTGTCCTTCGGCGCGCGGCTTGTGCGTACAACTTCCGGAGCTGCAACAACTGTGCCCGTGGCTGACCTTGGGCGCGTGGGCGCTGCGCTCGTTGGTCTCGTGCGCTTTGCGCTGCTGGGCGTTCATGGTCTGCAAGCGGGGGGCGGTAATGCGGCGCTGCATAGGCTGGCTGCAGGCTGGGCAGTCGAGCGGCAGGTTGCGCTCGCTGCTGGGCAGCAGGGCTTCAAAAGGCCCGCAGGCCTCGCATTCAAAATCGTATAGCGGCATGGAGTGCTCCCGGTTGGTGCGAAGAAGTTGCGGCGGCCCGCGCCAGCTTGGTGCGGGCCGCCGTGTGCGCTCAGCCTTTCCAGAACGCGGTGGGTACTTCGTCGCTGCTGACCGCAATGGTCGGACCGTCAGCGTTGGGCATGATGTCGAAATCGAAGATTTCGGTGGGTATCCAGACCGTCGCACAGACGTTGGGTACATCGACGATACCGCTGATGTGGCCCTGTACTGGTGCAGTCCCCAGTAGCGAGTAGGCCTGGGCGCCGCTGTAGCCGAACTTCTTCAGATACTCGATGGCGTTGAGGCAGGCTTGGCGATAAGCAACGTGCGCATCCAGATAGTGCTGCTTGCCGCTCTCATCAACCGAGATACCCTCGAAGATCAGGTGTTTCTTATAGCTGGGCGCCATGTCGCTGGGCTGGAAGATCGGGTTCTTGACGCCGTACTTCTTGCAGCCGTCCTTGATCAGGTTGACGCGAATGTGAATCCAGCCGGCCATCTCGATGGCGCCGCAGAAGGTGATTTCGCCGTCGCCCTGGGAGAAGTGCAGGTCCCCCATCGACAGGCCACCGCCTTTGACGTAGACCGGGAAGAACACCCGTGAGCCCTTGGTCAGATCCTTGATGTCGCAGTTGCCGCCGTGTTCGCGTGGCGGCACGGTGCGCGCGCCCTCGTTGGCCACCTTGGCGGCGGCGTCACCGGTGGCACGGCCAACGTGGGCGGTGGGTGCGTAGGGCGGGTTGGCCAGGCCGGGTACGCGATCCGGGTCGGTGTCGATCAGCGCTTGCTCGCGCTTGTTCCACTCATCCAGCAGCTCCTGCGATGGCAGGCAGCCGATCAGGCCGGGGTGCATCAGGCCGATGAATTCGACGCCCGGAATGTGGCGTGACTTGGTGTAGATACCGTTGAAGTCCCAGATGGTCTTGCGTGCCTCAGGGTAATGCTCGGTCAGGAAGCCGCCGCCATTTTCCTTGGCGAACACGCCGTTGAAACCCCACATCTGATCGGCGAAGGCGCCGATATCCAGAATGTCGACCACCATCAGGTCACCCGGCTCGGCGCCTTCGACGGCCACCGGGCCGCTGAGGTAGTGCACCTTGGTGAGGTCGACATCGCGTACGTCTTCGGCGCTGTCATTGTTGCCGATCTGGCCGCCGGTCCAGTCCATGCATTCAATGATGAAGTCGGCACCGGGCTTCACGGTGGCGACCATGGGCACGTCCGGGTGCCAGCGGTTGTGAATGTTGTCGTGCTCCTGAGGGCTTTTGCTCAGGTCGATCTTAATCAGTGTTTCAGCCATGACAGGGAATCCTCTGCGTCTGGGGGTAGTTTGTCAGGCCCAATGACGGCCCGTGCCCAATCCCAGAGCATTAGCCGTGCCAGCTTTGTTTACAATTTGAAATGCGTTTGAAATCAGTGGCTTGAAGTGATTGTCAAGAATGGCGGCAGCGATAGTGGGGCAGCCTTGTGACAATGTCATGGGGTGAATGCTGACATTGTCATGACAATGTCATTTGCACATTGTCATTTCCCGGGTACCTGGCTTTGACATTGCGTGACCCTGCCGAGGTGGGCCAAACCACGATTTTGTCTCATGCCTCTGATTTAAAACACATTTTCATGTGCAGGGGATTTATTTTTCGGCGGCTGGGAGGTGCTGGCACAGTGGTTGCTCTGGGGTGAGGGTGACAGGCAAGCGGGTAGGGAGTGCGGCCCGCTTTCCGGTTTTACCCACACTAAGGAGATTTACCCTATGCAAGATTCAACACACAGCAAGCCGGCCTGGAAGCGCCGCCTTCTCGGGTTGGCGCTGAGTACCGGGTTGGGCTTTTCCGGAATGGCCGGCGCTGCCGAAGTCAACACCACTGGCCTGGCGGTCACCGATGACACTGTGCAGGTCGGTATCCTGCACTCGATCACCGGCACCATGGCGATCAGCGAAACCGGTTCGGTAGAAGCTGAAAAGCTCGCCATTGAACAGATCAACGCGGCTGGCGGTGTGCTGGGTCGTCAGATCGAGATCATTCAGGAAGACGGCGCCAGTGACTGGCCGACCTTCGCTGAGAAAGCGCGCAAGCTGCTGGTGCAGGACAACGTAGCCGCCGTCTTCGGCTGCTGGACCTCCGCCTCACGCAAAGCGGTTCTGCCAGTATTCGAGAAAGAAAACGGCATGCTCTACTACCCGACTTTCTATGAAGGTCTGGAGCAGTCCAAGAACGTGATCTACACCGGTCAGGAAGCGACCCAGCAGATTCTGGCCGGCCTCGACTGGATCGCCAAGGAGAAGGACGCCAAGACTTTCTACCTGGTCGGTTCCGACTACATCTGGCCACGTACCTCCAACAAGATTGCACGCAAGCACATTGAAACCGTGCTGGGCGGCACTGTTGTCGGTGAAGAGTACTACCCGCTGGGCAATACCAACTTCGGCTCGCTGATCAACAAGATCCGCCTGAAGAAGCCTGACGTTGTTTACTCCAGCATCGTGGGCGGCTCCAACGTCGCCTGGTGGAAGCAGCTGAAAGCGGCCGGTATCACCGCTGACCGTCAAACCATCATGACCATCTCGGTTACCGAGGACGAAGTGCTCGGCATCGGCGGCGAAAACATGGAAGGTTTCTACTCCTCCATGAAGTACTTCCAGTCGCTGGATAACGAAAACAACGTCGAGTTTGTTAAAGCCTTCAAAGAGCGTTGGGGTGACGACAGCGTTATCGGTGACGTAACTCAAGCCGCTTACCTTGGCCCCTGGTTGTGGAAAGCCGCCGTCGAGAAAGCCGGTAGCTTTGATGTTGATGCCGTCGCTGCGGCCTCTGCGGAAATCGAGCTGACCACTGCGCCTGAAGGCTACGTGAAAGTGCACGAGAACCATCACCTGTGGAGCAAGCTGCGTGTGGGTCAATGGCAGGCAGATGGTCAGGCCAAAGTGGTTTACGAGTCTGATCTGATCGAGCCAAACCCCTTCCCGGAAGGTTATCAATAAGCCGTCCTGGTGACGTGATGCAATCCGATGCGGCCCTCGCGGCCGCATCCTTCCGAGTCTAGGAGAGCAATTATGGGCGGTTACACATCGCAGGAGCTGACGGCCATTTTCGTCATGCAGGGCTTCAGTGGCCTGAGCCTGTTCTGCGTCTTTCTGCTGATGGCCCTCGGGCTGGCGATCATTTTCGGGCAGATGGGCGTTATCAATATGGCCCATGGTGAGTTTCTTACCCTGGGCGCTTACATCACCTGGATGGTATCCAAACTGGCCACGGAAACCTGGCCCTGGATGCAGGATTTTTACTTCCCGCTGGCGGTGGTGCTCGCCTTTGCCGGTACCTTTGTGCTCGGTTATCTGGTGGAAATGCTGTTGATCAGGCGCTTGTACAGCCGGCCGCTGGATACGCTGCTGGCAACCTGGGGGCTGGGTCTGATCCTGCAGCAGATTTACCGCTCTACTTTCGGTCCGCGTGAAGTCAGCGTGGTGATGCCCGACTGGCTGATGGGGTCTTGGGCGCCAACCGACATTATCGATATTCCATTGAACGGCCTGTTCGTGATGGGCATCACCTCCCTGATGACGCTGCTGGTAGTGATACTGCTGTATCGCTCGCGCTGGGGCATCAAGGTGCGTGCCACCACGCAGAACCGGGCAATGGCAAACGCCGCGGGTATCAATACCCAGCGGGTTGACCGTTTTACCTTTGCACTGGGTTGCGGCATCGCCGGTGTGGCGGGTGCGGCCTTTACCACTATTGCCTCCACCGGGCCGACCACCGGCGGGCTGTATATCGTCGATACCTTCCTGGTGGTGGTATTTGGCGGTGCAGCCAGCTTGCTTGGCACCGTGGTCTCGGCGTTCGGTATTGCCCAGTCGCAATCGATTCTCGAGTTTTTCCTCAGTGGGTCCATGGCCAAGGTCATCACCCTGCTGACCGTGGTGGGCATTCTGATGTTCCGTCCCCAAGGGCTCTTTGCAAGCAAGGTGCGTCGCTAAGCGACGCCCTGGCTGGAGGTTATTGAAATGGATAAGTGGATAGCAGCATTTGGGGGGCGGCAACGGCTGTTGCAGTTGCTGGCGCTGGCCGTCCTGCTTCTGGTCATTCTGCCGCTGACGCTGGATATCTTCCGGCTGAATCTGGTTGGCAAGTATCTGACTTATGCCTTTGTGGCGGTGGGGCTGGTGCTCTGCTGGGGGTACGGCGGCATTCTCAGTCTGGGGCAGGGGGTGTTTTTCGGCATCGGCGGGTACTGCATGGCGATGTTTCTCAAGCTGGAAGCGTCCAGCCCCGAGAACACCGCTATTCAAAGTACGCCGGGTATTCCGGACTTCATGGACTGGAACCAGATCACCGAACTGCCGGCGATGTGGATGCCCTTTCACAGTCTGACCCTGACCATAGCGCTGATCCTGACGGTGCCGGCGTTGTTCGCTTTCATCATCGGTGCGGCCATGTTCAAGCGGCGTGTGGGTGGGGTGTATTTTGCGATCATCACCCAGGCCATCGCGTCCATCGCCACCATTCTGATCATCGGTCAGCAGGGCTACACCGGCGGCATCAATGGTATTACCGACCTGCGCACGTTGCTGGGCTGGGATATCCGCCCGGACAGTTCGAAGTATCTGCTGTACTTCCTCTGCTGCATCCTGTTGATCGTCTGCCTGCTGATCGGTCAGTTTGTGCTTAACAGCCGCTATGGCAAGTTGCTGATTGCCATGCGCGACCAGGAAGACCGCGTACGCTTCTCGGGGTATGACGTCGCCAACATCAAGATCTTCGTGTTTGCCCTGGCCGGGGTGTTTTCCGCGCTGGGCGGTGCGATGTTCGCGCTGCAGGTTGGCTTCATGTCGCCGTCGTTTGTCGGCACTGTGGTGTCGATTGAAATGGTCATCTTCTGCGCGGTGGGCGGTCGGCTTTCGCTGATCGGCGCGGTGTACGGCGCGCTGCTGGTCAATCTGGCCAAGACCCTGCTGTCGGAAAGCTTTCCGCAGCTGTGGATCGTGTTCATGGGTGCACTCTTTATTGGCGTGGTGCTGCTATTCCCGCAGGGACTGGCCGGTATCTACGAAGACTATGTTCGTCCTCGGGTAGCAGCTTTGTTCTCGCGCAAGTCGAGCGGCAAGCGCAGCGCTGACGACGGTGTTGCACAGGAGGCACAGTCATGACATCGCCCATTCTGTTGGCCATCGAAGATCTGACCGTATCCTTTGACGGTTTCAAGGCTGTCGACGGACTCAATCTGTACGTAGAGCGCAATGAGGTGCGGGTAGTGATCGGCCCCAACGGCGCTGGCAAGACCACGCTGCTGGATCTGATCTGTGGCAAGACCAAGGCGTCTGCCGGATCAATCAAGTTCAAGGATACCGAGCTGACCAAGCTGGTAGAGCACGACATCGTCAAGGCGGGGGTAGGGCGCAAATTCCAGACGCCGTCGATTTATGAAAACCTCAGCGTGCGGGAGAACCTGGAGCTGTCCTACCCAAAAGGCCGCAATGTCTTTGGCAGCTTGTTCTTCAAGGTGACCGACAAGGTCCGGGCACGGGTACTGGAGGTGGCGAAGGATATTTTCCTGAGTGATCGCCTGGATACCAGCGCGGGTCTGCTCAGCCACGGGCAAAAGCAGTGGTTGGAAATCGGCATGCTGCTGATTCAGGACCCGGAGTTGTTGATGCTGGATGAGCCGGTAGCCGGTATGAGTGTTTCCGAGCGCGAAGCCACGGCCGAGCTGCTGGGCCGCATCAGCAAGAACCGCTCGGTGATCGTCATCGAACACGACATGGACTTCGTCAAGGACATTGCTCACCGCGTCACCGTGCTGCATCAGGGCAAGCTGCTCGCTGAAGGCAAGATGGATGAGGTGCAGCAGAACGAAAAGGTCATCGAGGTTTACCTCGGTCATTAACTGAGTAGGGAGCATGAGCATGTTGAAAGTAAGCGACCTGCGGGTCAGTTATGGCATGAGCGAGGTCATCCACGGCATCAATCTGGAGGTGGGCGAGAACGAGACGGTCGCCATCATGGGCCGCAATGGCATGGGCAAGACCACGCTGTTCAAGTCGCTGATCGGCATGATCCCCTGCAGTGGGGGGGAGATCACCTTCAATGACAAGGCGCTGTCCAAGCTGCAGTCCTACCAGCGGGTGGCCAGCGGTATTGCCTACGTCCCCCAGGGCCGCATGGTGTTTCCGACACTGACCGTTGAGGAAAACATCATGGCCGGGCTGGAGGTCACCGGGCGGCGCAAGGTGCCCGACGACATCTATGAGCTGTTCCCGGTGCTGCTGGAAATGCGCCACCGCAAGGCGGGCAACCTGTCCGGTGGTCAGCAGCAGCAGCTGGCGATCGGCCGTGCGCTGGCGGCCAACCCCAAGGTGCTGTTGCTGGATGAGCCGACCGAGGGGATTCAGCCGTCGATCATCAAACAGCTGGCGACTACGCTGAATGAAATCAAGCAACTGCGCAAGATCAGCATCGTGGTGTCGGAGCAGGTATTGAGCTTCGCGCTCAATGTGGCCGACCGCATGCTGGTGATCGACAAGGGCAAGATAGTGCATGAAGCCGTCGGCGAGCAGATCGACAAGGCGCACATCAGCAAGTATCTGTCCGTCTAAAGCCCATGACCATTGGCGCGGCCCGGCACCCGAACAAGGCGCCGGGCTTTTTTGTGTGCGAGATAAAAATAAGCGCTTGACGGCTCTGCTGAAGTCTCTATAATTCGCCCTCTCGCTGAGCAGGAAGCTCCAAGTAAAGCGCTTATTAATCAATAAGTTAGCTTGAAAATAAGGGTTGACAGGCTGGCGAGATGGCGTAGAATGCGCCGCTCTG
>Ga0209404_10000053_pt1 | contig 108275 bp, 145 predicted proteins | sample TroAtlMetagenome_2_FD_187447 | JGI IMG/M metagenome (GOLD analysis project Ga0209404, IMG submission 187447) | Marine eukaryotic phytoplankton communities from Atlantic Ocean - Tropical Atlantic ANT8 Metagenome (SPAdes) (version 2) | ecosystem: Environmental > Aquatic > Marine > Oceanic...
GTGATTTTTACTAAGAAACTGGTGAGGCTAGGGTGGGTTTTGGGAAAGACTCGGGGAATTTTAGTCGCGCCTAACGGTCGTTTACGACCTGCGCCTCCGAAAAAGCTAAAAAATTGCTTGCGAGGCTACAAACCCAAATTTCGCCACTTCGCGGCGGATTAGGGTAAAATGTTGCAAACCCAATCTTGGCCGTAAACGGCCGGGTTATGGGTAGAAGTGTAATAGACCTAGGGGAAGGTTGGGAGGGATTTGGGATACAAGTGTAATCCGCATCGAGGAAAGAATTTGGGTAAGTGTTGCTAAGGTTCTCGCCGGAACAATGCCGAAGGCATAGAGTGGGCGAGGATATAGCAGAAGTGTAATAGAAGTATAGTAGAGTCTAGGGAGAAGTCTAGGCTAGAGTTGGAAAGGCAGCGGGCGGGGCGAGTCCAGGGCCGTATGTTGGGAAGGGTCGGGGAAGGTTGGGATGGATTTGGGATTAAGTGGGGAAACATTCCTCTGATATAGCTATAAGTATAACTATAAATAACTATCCCTCCTAGTTTTTTGATACTCAAAATTTTAAAATTGGTACTTTTTCGATAGATACAATTATGGCAATAAAATCTTTTTGTTGTGTTCGCTTAAAGCGTCTATTTCTTAGTATTGGTTAGGCTTGTCAAAGTTTTTTGGGGTGTGCTTTAAACAGAGTCGCACCCCACTTTGAGCCAAACCGACTAAGAAGTCGCTAAAGCTCACATCAATAGAGAGTCATATAACTCTCTAGAAGATGTTAATATTGTAGCAGATTTTTTTCTCCATGTAAAGTATTTTTCTTTTACTCACCAATGGGTTCTGACCACAATGCTTCAAATGGTTCTTTGCAGTAAACAACATATGACCAAGACGTGTAACTTGGGTTACTTTTTCGGTCGACTTTGTTTTCTTCTAGGATTTGAAGATATCGGTCGTATTTTTGCTTAACAGTTCTTTCCTTATCTTCCTTGAACAAGCGTTGTGTGACTTGCATATGCTTTAACAGCATTTCTTGAGTGTGGTTTGGGAATTTGTTGCAAAACTGTCTTAGTTTAACTTTGTAGGCTTCTTTCATTTCTTAAAATACTCCTTATAGCTCTCTTTAAAATATACTACATACTTCCAGCTTGTCCAGCTAGGAGGGTTGGTAGGGTCTTTCAACTCTTCTGCGCTTACTCGTTCTACGAACGCTTCATAACACTCCTTAACCGAGAGGTGCAGCTTATCAGCACGAAAGCGTTTTCTAGTACTATCTAAAATTTGCTCTGTAGGGTTTTTATACTTATTACAGAACTGCTTTATTTTAACTTTGTATGATTCTTTCATGGTGCTGTCAACTTCTATTAATCTTTTTTATTTCTGCTTTAATAGCTTTTAATCCTCCGACTTTTCTTAGTATCTTCCATCGGGTGTACATTACTTCTAGCTTAGACATATCTTTGTAACCTTTAATCCACCAAGTAGCACTGGTGTAGGCGACGTAGTCGCCAGCTCCTAGGTTTACAACAGCTTGTCGGACTAGAGGACAGCTAACTCCAAAGAACTCAGTACAAATACCATATCTTAATGCGTTAAACATTAGGATTATTCCTCGCTATGAGCATCATTCTAATGCTGTACCAATGTTTTATAATAAATTGTATAATCTCTTTCCTAGCCTTTCTACCTGCTTCTGTATTTGGACTACCAGCTTTGACCCAATAGTGTTCTGCTGGGTCTATGCCAGGACACCCCATTTCATGGAGGATTTGGCCGAGATTTCCTACACTACCTAAAGTACCTGAAGGGGTTATATACTCAGCTATTTGATGGCACAGGTAATCGTCGCTTCTTAAATGAAAGGGGGGAGTAAAAGGTACATAGCTTCTTTGTTCAAGCTCGGTTAGTCTTTCGACTTCTTCTTTCAAAGCACTCAATCCATTCACTCGGTTCAGGATTTTGATTCTAGTAATAACAACTTTCCACCAAGGAATATTGTAGTAGTCTTTAATCCACCACACGTTCTCCTTATGCTCAACGTATTGAGAGCCGCCTAGATTAATGACGGCTTGTTTAACAATAGGCGAACTAAGGTTAGGTCTGTCACCTTTTACGGCTATACAAATACCTACTAATAGTGCTCTTAAATACATAGTCTTATCCTCAAGGTGTTCCAGTTTACTCGCATAAACCGTATGATTTCTTCTCTAGCCTTTTGCCCTTCTGGAGTATCTGGTTCTCCTGCTTCAACCCATAGAGACTTATATCTGGTTGAGACATTAGGACATTTCATACTTAAAAGAATGTCTCTAAGCTGTTCTGAAGTTACAGGAATATCGTAGATTATTTTTAACTGTGGGCAAATATATCTATCAGGCATTAGATCAGGGCAGCTTACAGGCATAGTAGAAATCTTATTTTCTACTCTTACAGCTTCTTTGCGCAGCTTTTTATACCCTCCGACTTTAATTAGAATTAATAGCCTAATGAGCATAATTTTCCACTTAGGGGATTTGTAGTAGTTTTTAATCCACCAAGAAACGCTTTCCCTATCCACATATTTTCCACCACCTAGATTAATAACTGCTTGCTGTATAACATGAGTATTAATAGTGGATATAGGAAAACAAATACCTCGCTTTATTGCTTCAAACCACATAATTATTCCTCCGCTTCTTTAAGTGCTTCTTCTAGGTCTTCAATGCACTCAGCTTGGTCATTAATGCGTTGTGCTACTACCATCAATGCAGTTATTTCTATATCTAACAAGTAACTTATAACATTAATATTGGCGGCATTATGTTCAGCTTCTACTACCTTTTCAATCTGCTCATCTGTAAGCATATGACCTATGATGCAACGGCATCCGTCTGAGTCAACGTACTTACCTTGTACTAGACGGCCTTGCTCTTTAACTTTTTCAAGCGCTTTCTGTAAGTTCATAGTGTCTTTCCACGTAGCTTTTAGCTTTTTGCATAAATTCTTTCACAGACTGACTATGGTCATTTAGTACCTGCAAATCGGATAGAGTTATTAACTCTCTAGTTGTTAAATCTAAGCTTAGAGCGTCTACTGTTCTATTTTGTAGGTTTGTATTTACAATATACTCTATTTCGTAATCATCCATCAAATGACCAATAACACAGCGGCAGCCTCCGCTGCCTATGTATGCTCGTTTTATAAGTCTGTTTTGGTCTTCTACTTTCTGAATAGCTTCTAACAAATTTTCTTTAGTTACTGGTTTCATTTAAACAGCTCCTCTACTAATTCTTTAGCTTCTTTTGCAAATACGTCTACTGGGAGTTTTTCAATGTCATTCAGGCTTTGAAGTTTTGCTAAAATAAGTCTGTCTTTAACAGACACGTTGATAGAGTTGGTTTCAAGAAGAAATGCTCCAATAGAGAAATCATTGAACCCAGCTTCTTTTAGTTTAGCCAACTCTTGGTCATCCATCAAGTGACCAATAACACAGCGGCAGCCTGTAGAATCTTCATATTCATAATGAGTTAGCTTGCCCTGCTTCTCTACCTTTTGAATAGCTTCTAACAAATTTTCTTTAGTTACTGGTTTCATTGGTACGATTCCTCGATTATTCGTGTGCAGCGAGCTTTGAAATTGTCCATACTCGTAGCGGTGTCATTAACAAACTGCAACGCTGATAGAATCCCTTCAGGTTCAGTTCCTAGGAGGTGCTTTCCAATAACACCTATTGGAAGCCCATTAGCATTATTACTTAAAATGGCATGTAGCTCTTTATCTTCTAGTAGATAGCCTACAACATCGCGATGTTTGCCGTCGCTGGAAATGTAGGCATTTTTAAGGATAAGACCTTGGTCTATTACTTCCTGTACCGCTTTAGTAACGCTTTCTTTAGTTAGTGCTTTCACCAAAATATCTCCTTACAACGTTCTTCGCTTCTTTTTCAAAATAGTCAAGGTCGACAGCTAAGTCGTGCGCTGACTGTAGTGCCATTAACATTAGTACGTCTTCTTCGTCAAAGAAACCGTGTACTTCCTGTACTGATTCTACTGCTGTATCACTAGGAGTATTATCTGCTAGCTTTCTTTGCTCCGGAGTAAGAAGCTTGCCTACTACACAGTTGATATTTGGGTCGTCTGGGCTTTCGTAGTAACATCTCTCCTGCTCATTAACGCTTAGGCATCCCTGTGCCACAACTGCATCGATTGCATCAACAACTTGCTTTCTAGTTAATCGTTTACTCACCAAAATACTCCTCTACAACTTTTTTCACTTCTTTTTTAAAACCGTCCAGATCGTTAGCTAAGTCGTGTACTGCTTGTAGACCAACTAACAATGGAACATCTTCTGGGTCGAAAAATCCATGTTCACGGTTAACCCAGTCTATGCTAGAATCCACTTCAGTAAGATCGGCAAGTTCTCTTTGCTCTGGAGTTAGCAACTTACCAACGACACAATTGATATTTGGATTGCTAGGATTTGCATATAGACAGTTCCCTTCAGCGTCCTGCCCTAAACATCCCTGCGCTACAACCGCATCGATTGCATCAACAACTTGTTTTTTAGTTAAGCGCATTAGTAGCCTCCAATAGTTCTTTCAGTGTGGCGGGTTTAGCGTCTTTTATGTATGGGAAATCTTCACCGTCAAGAACCCAGTACTCTAGCTCTACTAGAACGTTGTTCTCAACACTGGCGATTAGTACTTCGTCCTCTCCTGCTTTACCATATATATTTCTGTATAGTTCAAAGAAACAGCTTTTCAGGGCTTCTAGGTTTTCTTCTGTGTCTTCGATAATAAAGTTCTTCATGCTAATAATTCTCTTACTTGTTTAAGGTAGTCTAATGCTGTCTCGGCATTAGATTCTGTGTTTAAATGAGGATGTTCTAATAAAGGGTTCAAAACATCAGTGGCTTCGGCATCTGTCTTTCTATTCTTCCACCAACTGCCAAACATAGAGTTTGAAACGGTCTCCCCCACCTCGTCTCCCACGTGAAGCCATACTTCATCAGGGTTAGTATCTTTTACCAGTCTCGAAACTTCAGGGTCTAGTACTGCATAACCGCAGATACAGGCAGCAGTTTCACAGTTATGGATGGTCGTGCTTTTGCTAAGTAGTTCTTCGTGTTCGTAGAAAACTGCCATGCTAAGCTCTTTATCCCTAGCAACGACTTCTTCCATAGCGTTAATCACAGCGTTCAAAACTTTCATTCGGATTTCCTCATTTATTTAATACATATATTATACGTTAAAATTAAGTAGATTTGCAAGCGATTTTATCTTTGAATTGAACTATGCGTCTCAATGTTTTTTGCTTCAAATCTCGGTATCTTAGTTCTTGCTCGTATCGCGTTATTTGGTCTTTTGTTAAGACCTAGTCGTACAGGTGTTTCAATATCTCGCTCTAGTGCTACATAGCTCATAAAAGAAGTTTTCCGGCTCGTATACGTAAGCTCTTCCATTCGTTTCAAACCAACAGTACCCTATTGTAATATAGCCCTGTTCTTTTAAATACTGGCTTTATTTCGTCGAAGTAGTTTTCTAGTTCAAAGTCATACTAAGCCTAGAATTATTTCCATACACATGGAATGTTAAGGGTAATCATAGCCTTTTCAACTTTAATATAATAAGGTTAATGAAGTTGATAGCCATTGCTCTGTTATTATGGTCTTCTGTTAAGTGGGGGTGTTTTAGATCATCGTCTGTGAAGAACTTAGACTCGTACGCCATTGCACGTCTAGCCATGTAAGTAGACCTATAGATACTTTCTGCCACCCTTAGTCCCGCGTCTTCTAGAACATCCTCAAATAGGTTTTCTAGTTCGCTAGCTGCTGCTATGCAAGCAAGGTTTGAGGACGCATTACCTGGGTCTCTGTAAACTGTCAAGTCACCTATTAAACAGCAAGAGCTTCCACAATACCAGTACCCCATGTCTAAAGGGATAGTAGCCTTCTCAGAAGCCTTAATCATTTCTTCTAAAAATTTAATTAGTTTGTTCATTTTGTCGGCTCTCCAGTATTGAAATGTCAAATGGGTTTAGTACTGAAATTACTTTGTTAAAAGATATTTTTATTCCTGAAAGGTCTGAGAAAATTAAGTTATGGGATTTACCCTTTATAGTAATCTCTTTTTCTTTAAGCACGGCAGCCTTCGCTGCCACTTCACTTAAGGGTGTATGGATTACTAGAAGTTCTGCTATTGTCATTAGTAGTCCTTGTAAATTTTAAGTAATTCTTTTTTAGGATCATCGTGCTCAGAGTATTCGTCAGGTACACCGTTTTCTAGGAAATATCTAATGCGTTTCGCTGCTCCTTTTGGAGTATTATCTACATCTTTCCATTCGTAGCCAAACATCCACTCTTGAGACCGGTAATCAATACCAAAATAGTTCTCTATGAAAATATCCCACATAGGAATCATATTAGTCTCTTCGATACTTAGTCCTAGAGCTTGAGGAGCATGACCGATAGCACACGCGGCGTAACCACAGGCTTTAATATCTACATCCTCTATTTCATCAGGGCAAAGTGTTCCGTTCTCTGAAGCTACCCAGTCTTCCATATCAAAGCGCTTGTAGTCTTCTGGCAAGCCGTCTAGAAATTTTGCTAGTTTTAAAAGGTTTTCTTTGTTCATTTATTATTCCTCAATCATTCAATACAAGTATTATACGTTAAAATAAGCTATTTATCAAGTGATTTAACGAGACAAAAAGGAGGCCGAAGCCTCCTTACTGTAATTTATATACTATAACGTTGTGGTCGATAAAAATTTCCTCTAATAGAGTAATAACTATTTCCCACTTACCACCAGCTCTATCACTACCCATTAAATATGGTACAGCAATAGTAGAGCCTTTTGGAGCGTACCTTGAAGCTTCTAACATGGCCTCTACTAGAGCCATGTAACTTAACTGCCTACCGAAGTTATCGTTCATTAAGCTAGATTTTCCACCAAAGTAGTCTTGACCGTATAAGTTTAAAACTCTACCGTCTGTAGACATACTTCCTAGTATCTTATCGTTAGCATTGTAGTGTACAGTATCCGCTTCGTATGCACTGGGAATCCTTTCCCTGATTTCCTTAGCAATGCCGGAGCCAAAGTTGTTTCGACAATTGCAGCAGTGCATTAAAAACTCTACTTCACCCTCTAGTAACGCTGAAACTGCATTTCCTAGTTTAAAATCAATCATAGCATCGCCCTCATACGCACGTCATTCCACGACGTTTTGCGAACCATTTTACCATTCTTAAAGATAACTTCTAAGTCACCACCATCATCGTTAGGTTGCTGGTCGTACAGCTCACCATCAATAACTTTTAGGTAGCCCTTAGCTGATTTCTTAGTACCATTATCAGTTTTAGGGTCTTTGAACAGTTCTACATGCTCACCACCACGAGTACCTGCCGTAGCCTTAAACGCAATTCCTAGAGTGTCTCTAGTATTGTACTGGTATGTGTAAGAACCGATACCGAATACAACGTTGCATGATGCAAAACCTTTAGCAGCTAGTCGAGCCATAATAGCTTCACAACGGTGAAGTGTGATTGAGTCACCATAAATAAGACCTACTGAGCTATTAAGAATTTTGAAGCCTTCTTCGGTTTCGTCACCTCCAAAGATATCATACAAAACTTCAACCGCTCCTTTAATCTCATGCTCCGCTAGCTCTTTACCAGTTTTACGGCAGTAGTAAACACCTCCAGATTCACGATACTCACTAGGCTTATAACCAGTAAGAATCTTGACAGGGTCTCCACTATCTGGACGGAACACTGTACGTCCTGGCACTAGTACGTTACCGTCTTCATCTACAATGTCTTCTCTGCTTTCGATAAGTTCTTTAAGCAGAACTGTGTAAGAAGTAAGAACTTTCCAGAAGTCCCAAGTGTCTGACACGATACTAACAATACCAGCAGGGTATAATTTAAGCAAGCGCTCAAACGTATCTATTTCTTTATCTTTAGAGCCCATACACATTACAGAGTGTTCTGTAGCTGGTACTGTAACACCTGTCATTGGGTCTGCATTGTGGAAGTATTTTAGCGCTTGTTTCACTGGCAATGTATCTGTACCGTTGAAATACACCATGTGACCCATTGCTCCAAATACTGCGTCTTCTACAAAAGATAGTCCACGCATTGAGAAGTCATGGCACTGTAGCTCTGTAGAGATATCAGAGCAACCTGTACGAGCTGCGTATTCATCTACTAGAATACGGAATTCACGTGCAATTGTAGCATTAGTAATAGGCTTCCAAGTAACCGCTGATAGCAGAGTTTCTAGGTAATTAGTAACCCAGAAAAACTCAGGTAATGTGTCTTTAATAGTTAAGAACGGCACTTTAATTTTAGCAACAGTACCTTCCGGCAAGGCCTTGATGATAATTGGCAAGTAGCCTAGGTCATGTAGAGCGTATACGTGATCTAGAGTAATAGCACCTGGTCCTAGAGCATCTTCTACAACTTCTTTATACTGAGGACATACATCGTCTCGGTCTTGCTTGAAGAAGTTTTCATCGAATAGCTCTTTAATAAAATATAATACTGTTGCTTCCATACCTACGGCAACGTATTTACCATCGTGCTTAGGCCATGTTTGTTGGAATATTTTATTGCTTCGAGGAGTACCATTAGAATATACAACTTCTGTATCTTCAGGGTACTGGCTTCTGTGGTCTAGTTTATAACCATCAGTAATTAGTAAAGGGTTTAATTTAAACATGCGATTTTACCTTGTTTTCTGCAAATATTTCGTCGTAGTGCTCTGTTAGCACTTCAACGCCTTTTGAAAAGATACCGTGAGATACATGAAGAATCTTTTTCTTAACTTCTGGTAGAACTTTAGCTAACTCAATGAAAGTACGTCCACCGTCACAAATGTCGTCTATTACCAGTACCACATCATCTTTAGTGAGTTTATCAATATCAGATACTTTGTAGTCTGTAATCTCCCCCGACTCGTTGCGAACTTTAGTACCGTATAAGATTTTAAGCTCGCACTTTAACTTATTAGGTAGAAGCTTGTAATACTTGTCCTTAGCTCCTTTATCAGGGAATACTAACGCTGTAGCTTTGTGGTGCGATACTAACTCTTCAACATCTTGATGGACGTTGTCGTAGTAACCACTGTGTGTATCAGAATGTACATCGAAAGTCACTATGTTATTATAGCTGTTTTTGAGTAACTTAATAATAAGCGCTTTCCCGCCAGATTCCCCTTTGGAGCATACTCTATCCTGTCTAGAGTACGGCAAGTATGGTATTGACAATATCAGCGTAACGTTATGATTGGCTCGTCTTAAAGCATCGCTAAGCATTAGCAATTGCATAATAGTTTCTGAGCTATAATCCTCAGTTACAGATACCGTTAGCTGGTCTGGTAGGTTTTTAGGTATAACCCGAACACCTACTTCACCTGCGGGAAACTTCCAAAAATCAACAGGTACTTGGTGACCTAATGCATTACTTACTACAATCATTTACCGCTCCTCTCTAGGTGCTAAATAGCGGGGCATTCCCCACACGTTTACAAGGTGTTCGTATTCCCCATCTTTCCAAAGTGACACAAGCTCTTTTATATCATCTTCTTGGTCATCTTCACAGAGCCAGCGGAAAAAGTTAACTTCTCTAAATGTATTCGTATTCATTTGTTCTCCTTAATTTATGTATATATTATACGAAATTAAGAGCGTTTTGGCAAGTCGTTTTCTTCTTTCATTTCTCGGTAAAAGTGTAAATTTTGCAGCGTAACTGCTTTAGCTATTAACTCTAGCCTTTCTCGCTTCATTATTTCTATAGAGTATCTAGCAAGGTCTATGTTTTGCCTAGTTAGAGTAATCTCTTCTAACATAGCTTCTATTTCTTGAATAGCAAGATTGCGACTTTCTATCTCGTTAGCTAAGTTTTCTAATGTACTCATAAAGTTTTTCTCTAGTCAGTACTTCACCAATGGCTTTTTCAAAATAAGTAATCCAGCCTCTAGTGTTAGGGTACTTTCCAAATTCGTAGTGAGCCTGGAAGTCTTTAAAACTCACCTCATTTTCGTACTCTCTACTAGGGCGAAATGAAATTGTTTCGAATTGCTGTTGGCACGCTCTAAGTGCCTCTGATTTAGTGATTCTAGTATTGAACTTTTTAGCTACATATCTGTAGTCTATATCGCTCTCTACTATATATTCTTCAATAAAGGCGGGAGTAAATGTCCCATCCTTGTTTTGAAACTCTTCTTTTAAATGCTGAAAAATATCTAAAGACATTAATCGAATCCTCCACAACTAAGGCTGGATGAATCGCTAGAAGAATATCCGGTATCGCTGCTAGAAGTGTCAGTGCTGGAAGAGTACCCGCTGTTTACACTAGGTCTTATAAGGATATCACTCTCAAATGAGGATATTTCAGCTGGCTCTCTAATAGGTTCACGTTCTAGCCATTCGTCAGCTATATTCTCTGACGGGTTTCGTACTACAGGGGAGTCAGCGACTTCATTTGCAAAAGTATCCATTACTGTACTAGCCTTCCATCCAAAATATTCTTTAGCAAAATACGGGTCTGGGAACTGGTCTAGAATACTTGCTAAGAATACCCATTCAAGTAGCGAAGAATCCCAAACTTCTAGTTGTCTATTAGTGCTTTGGCGTCTGCGTGATTTAGTGTAGCGGTTTTTAATTAGTCGTTTAGTTCTAGTTTTCTTAAAAAACATTAAGGATATCTCCATTTAATTTTATTGCTTGGGATAAAGAACACTTCGTCTTTACTGTCCCTGAATTCAATGTTGCCACTTCTGGACGAAGCCCATACTTTTCGTGTTGCCACCGTCCAGGCATCGTTGTGCCATACCTCTAGCTTTATATCAACGGGTGGCAGGTTCTGATTGTAATGCGTGTTTAAGTTGACGGATTTCACGTTCTTGTTCCCTAACCCTATCTTCGATGTGGTTATAGTTTTTAGCGTTTTGTAAGTAACCAGAGTACATTTTATTAAGCGTACTCTCGTCTAGTTTCATTAAGTCCTTAATCATAACTCGATCTAGGCTCAATAGGATTACCATAGTATGCGCTACTTCTTGTTTAGTCATGTTCTTTTTGTCCTTCGTCGGTAACACTTTCAAATAGGGTTTCTTTAAAGATAACAATAAATGCTATTGTGGCGACTGTTACTGTTATTAGGGCGTAAAGCACGCCGATGAAATTGGATAACACTACAACGGATGTAGCGTAAATAGCCACTGTAATAACGTACAGTATTAAACTGTATAACGCTACTGCGGCGTCTCGTAATATGATGTTAAGCAATTTAATAAATCTCTTAATCCCGAAATCGGGGCTTTCTCAAAACCTTTCACTGTAGGATAGGCTTTTTCGAGTTGTTTTACATAGTCTTTTTTAAATCGACTAGTAACGGGGCTAACTGATTGTTTAGTTTGAGGATTTAATAATTTTTTCAATTCTGAGTTTGGAATAGTACCAATGTCAAGGGTCTTTGCTCCGAATTTGGTCGCGATTGCAGTTAAAATTTCTTGCTTACTAGCCTTGTTCTGCAAGGCTCTGCGATTCTTTCCCCAAGTTTCTATCAAAGTAATAAAGCTCCTGCAAAGAATGAAAGCATACATAGTAAAATAAAGGACATTATATTGTGCTTAGACCTATTAGCATTAGATTCCACCTCTTCTACAAAACGTATAAACCCTGCCTCGTTTTCATAATAGGGCTTTAATTTGTTAAATGGTACTAATTCAGTTATTCTCATGTAGCTGTATCTATGATGGTCTAGAAGGACTACTGGCATATTAGCCTGCTCTGACCTGAGATGCTCTCTAAGTTTTGTAGCTTCAGCATTTAGGTATGATACTTCTTGGCAGAGACTATCTCTTTCATCATTTAATTTCTTTTTAGTAGTTTCCTGAACCTCTACAAGCCTTTCGGTCTCCGCTTCTATATTTTTAAGTTGCAGATATTTATTAGCATTGGTTTCTAGCGCTTCGTACTCATCTAAGGGTAATGTTATTGTTTTACTCATCACCCATCTCACACTGTACTTCGTCTAGGATTTCTTCTACTTCAAATGCTAGAGTGTCAGCAGAAAGGTTTTCTTTCTCGACCCACTCAAACATTAGTTTTCTTATTTCGCCATAATAGTCCATACGTACTCCTGATACAAAAAGAGCCGAGCGAAAAACGCTCGGCTTTTAATCAATTTAACAGCCCCGTAAATATACCATTACTATTAATGGTTAATACTTCGTTTCTGTTGTTGCCCTCGACATAAGAACAGTGAACCCATCCAGACCTTACCCCTTTAGCAGGGTCATAGAATTCTAGGATTAACTGGTCAAATTCGAGATTATCTCTTATCCAAGCAGCAACTTCATAGTTACCTGCTCTAAGAGCCTCGCCATCAATGGCCTGACCTAAAATATGTTGGCTAGTATCTTCCGATCTAAGCGCTCTATTAAGTTCTAGGCTTCTGTAAGCTGAATTTATTACCACCGGCCCGAACTGGTCTCTAACAGGCTGCCACACGTTATCTACCAAGGATTTTAAATTTGATATGATAACGTGGTTATCCGTGGTATTATCAATACCTAGCCTGTCAGCGGTTGCCGATTTAAACATTTCAGCTAAAGTAAAGTTTTTACTTAGTTTCATAAACCTGTTATTAATTTGATTGCGAATAGTAAAGATTCTGGGCTTACCCCAAGTAGTAGTAAAACTACCACCCCTACTACCATAGCCAATATCTTAGCGACCTTTATCCACAATCGTTTTGTCACAATACCTCCTTATGGTTAGCTTTCTGGAGTGAAGCTTACCCTGAGTTTCGTGACTGAGCTTTAAATTGTTTCTCGCTCTTTTTGGAATTTGTCCATGATTTCATTTGGAATCGCAACGGCTGCTGTGATTTCTGAAATGAATTTTTCAACCATATCAGAGTCACGTGTAATAGCTACCATCGCGTCTTGAAGCATAGCTTCTGAAATGTATCGTAGACGTGGGTCGTCTTTACCAAAGTGTTGCGCTAGACCTACTGCTGCGTTAGCTACTGCTAGTTTAGCTAAACCGTTATTTTTCGCATCTTTTTTCTTAGCGAAAAGGCGAGCGTACCAAGGCAATGACGCATACATTTTACTCTGGATGAAATCGTTAGCTGTTTTACCGGCTGTAAGTTGAGCCGCCATAACTGCTGCGTCTTTGTTTGTGTTTACTACTTTATCGAAAAGGCTTTTCATTTTATTTGATTCCTGTTGTTTTTGTTTGCTTACTGTTTTAACCGCTGCTGCTTGTGCTGCTTTTGCCATAGGCACTGGTATTTTGTCGAGTTCTTTTAAGTCTATTTCACCATGACTAGCCCAATAAGGTAGTATAATATACTCTGTTAGTTCTTTACATCCGGTACTTTCGTACCAGCTAAGGAACTCTTCTATTTGGTATACTATATCCTGCTTATCTATAGTATTAACTACCAGCTCTACTTTAGAAGTCTTGCCGAACTCGTCAACTTCCATAACTAAAAATACGCAGTCTTTTGACTTAGCCCAAGTTAAAGCTCGCTTTACCCAAGGGCTTTGACCTCTGCGTGAGTAGTACCCTTGAGCATTGGACAGAGCTAACATATTTTGTCCTAGGCTTTTATCTAGATCGTATTGGTATTTAACACGAATACTAGCACATGCTTTATTGAAAGTATTTACAGAATTATTCACATCGAAATTTTCCTTTTGGTCATTTCATTAATTTATGTGTATATTATACGTAAATTTGGCTGTTTTAGCAAGCAATTTTTTTTAGTTTTATTGTGTAATTTCTTAGGAAATAAGTCAGCCGCAGTTGAAGCAGCCCATGCCTCTGGCTTTAGAATAGGAGACACCCCACAAACACCAAGAATATACCCAGCAGCGGCCTTCGCCGCACAATTTGAACCGTACTGCTCTTCAGACGCAATGTCTAAATGTACTTCGATAGGGTAGTCAATCCCTTCCTCTACCAGAGCATTTTCCAGTTCTAGATAAATGTTAGCTAAGGCTTGTACCTCAGTCATCATTCTATGTTGTGGTTTTCCTAGGTTTTTATCGTAAACGCGCTCTCTGGTAGTTTCCCCTACCACTTGGCAGCCTTTGCTGCCTGCTAGGTGGATAACTGCAACAACAGTTATCTTAGCCCAAGCGATACCTTTAGTATCTACGAATCTAACGCTGTCCGCTCCTAGATATAATCTACTGTTACTAGGGGCTTCTTTTAATTTATGAATTGTCTCCCGAATCATCGGTATTCTCCAAGTTTTTGATTATTTTCTTAGCATTCTCTATAGTTTCTTGCTGTTTAACCTTTTCAAATGCCTGTACTTTTTCTGTTTTTGCCTTTACTAGTCTCTCAATCCGTTCACGCATCTCATCAGAGTTAAACCAGTAGTCTTTACCATTAAACATAAGCTCTAGCTCGTCTTCTGTTAAAAAATCTGAGTAGTAATGTCTGTTTAACTGTGCTATCCACTTATCTGTAGCCTCTATCTGAGATTTGACCTTATGCCCTTCTCCATAGAATCCAGCTGAGTATTGATGGAACAAGCTTAACGTATTGTCTTCTATACACCATCCATCACATGCTAGGAATACTATAGTAGCTGCGGAATCACATGCAGATTCTATAATGCCTATTACAGTTCCTTTACAATTTTCTATAGCATTAACTATTTGTACTGCGGTATATACTTGGCCGCCTGGACTGTTAATATGGATATGTATTTCGTCTGCTTCACTTGCAGACCTTAACGTGTTTAGTAAATCTGTATAGTCCGAAGCGTCCCCTATACTTCCCATTAAGTTGTAATGGTATACTGTGTTAGAAGTACCCTCGTTTCCAATTGATACTGCGAATTTAGATAGTGATGGTGTATGGTAAGACATATTATCCTTGTTATATAAGTACTAGTTTTATAAGTTTAGTTACCCAGTACTCTGTCTTTGGTATAGACTCTTCTTTATGACTAGAACCTCGGTGCAATGCACTAGAAAGTTCTTCTTTGGTGAATAATGCGTAGTGATGATCTTTAATATCATTAACATACGCAGGGTACAGGGCAGTGCCCTGTACATCTATCTGCTCTGAAAGTCTTATTTCCGAAGATATGTACTTAGGTGGTTTTTTCTTTCTGCGTAAGAATTTTAGCACACCTTGAGTCCTCCTTTGGTCTGTAGGTACAGAACTTAATATTCATTTCTCTCAAGTAACGAATTAAGTCCTCAGTACAGGCCGCCATTTTTAAATTATCTTCAAAAGAAAGAGCCACGAAGGGCTCTTTATCAACTACCATTATTTTCCACTCGACGTCGCACGTTTCATACGGTGCTGGCCAAGCGGGATGGTATACAGCAGTTTCTACTTGCTCAGGGGTTGAAATGGTACAACCAGTTAGAGTTAAAGCAGTAACTGCAACTAAGGTAATATCTAGCACTGCGTCAGTAATGTCCCCTATATAGTCTAGGAAGTACGAAAAGACTGTGCTTAGAAAGTTTTCTATTGCTGCTGACATAAGTTAGTATCTCCTGTAATACAACCTAATTCGCGCTGGGTCTCATTGAAGGCTTTATTTAGCTTTATTTCTACGAGACCTGGCTTTGCCGCCACAACACTTTCCCTACCTGATAGTTCTGATAGCTTTCGCTTGTTGGAATTTGTCTCTTTAGTTAGTTCTAGCACAGTTGACTCTGTTAATACTTGCAGAGTTTGTACGTCCTTGATAGACTTTTCTAACCTATCAACACTTGCTTGTTTAGTTACTAACTGTTGCTTTGTTACGGCGTGTTCTTGAATCTCTTTATAAAAAAGAAAGCCCCCTACCGCTAATAAAAGCATAAGAGCTATTATAATTTGTGTTCTGAATGACATAGTATAATAAAACCTCTTTCATGTCAAGAAAGTTTTCACTTTCCTCCAGACAACCACTCCTATGTACATTAAGCGTGCTTTCCACTTATCAGTGTTATTATCGACTAGAGTAGAATAAAATTGCAGGTCTCTTTGAGACCCGTCTACTCTCATATGTATAAGAAAATCGTGTTGTACAGAAGCTTCTAAGTTTTTCGGGCAAAATGGCCCTCCAAACACACTCCAAAATATTCTAGGGATAGAAGCTCCGTCTGTAATAAACCCTTTAGGAATAGTAAAGGTTTGCCCTAGAATGGGACTATTAAACACGTAATCCTGCACTACCATATAATTGTAGTTGCCGTTAGGGGAAATTGTTAACTTATTGTGGCTTTGTAGCTGGCGGTACATTCGGTGACCCTGATGAACCACTGCCTTTTTTAGATGCGCTACGTTTTTTAATAAAATATAGAATTGCAGCAATACCTGCAATTACTAATACTGATTCTAGAAACATACTTACTCCTGATCTTTGTCTGCTTCTACTTTCCATTTCCACCCAGAATTGGTATAGAAGCCAAAAAATACAGCACCTGCGCCAAACATCGTCGTGATTAGGGCTGTATAACCTACGGGCCTTCCGATTACGCCCACCTGTCTGCAAGCTAGTAGCTCTGCGGTTTTGATACTTTCCCCTTTATTAAGTACCACCTGCATCACTGCTGCGTCGCATTTTATTTCAGGAACTTCCTTATACGAAATGTACCAATTCACAGACATTATAAGACCTACTGTGTATACTACAAGTACCATTCTAGGAAATATCCTAAACATGTCTAAGTATTTAGCTATTTTAGACATAGGGTTAGAGGCCTGTTAAATTTAATAAATACATAAAAAATTCCTCCTAGGACTACATTATATCAAAATATAACTTGAAGTCAACAGAAGAATTTTTATACAGATACAAAAAAGGAGGCCGAAGCCTCCTTTTATAAGTAGTCGTACTTAGGTATGCACAGCGCGGATTTGACCATGTCTAGAGGTGTTACTACTTCCCCAGACAATACTGTCTTCATAACCGCAGCTGAGAAGCCCGATACTAAAACAGTACCATTCTGTCCAGCTCTAACTGGTACGTTATCACGTCTGCTAGCAATGTTCCAGAACACTAATTTAGGAGCAGTAAAACCTGAGGCTTCAAAGTCTCTAATAGTTTTCTCAGATACAGGGCTTGAACCGCAACGGTCAAATTCCATATCAGACAGTACGATTAACGCATCTGGCAAATCTTCATCAGTCAGTCCGTTAGCAACGGCTCTATCCAGGATAGTTTGCATAGCGCGATTAATATCCGTATTCATGCCCCAGTGCGCTCTACTTAGGTTACGAAGACGAGTTTCTAAGGTATCACCACAAAGTTCTTGCATTCTAGGACGTTCAGAGAACGTTAAGAACTGGTCTTTGAACACTCCTTTGTTTCGCTCGGCTAGGTAAATACCAAGAGACATTGCTACTTGCATAGTAGTGAATTTAGTATTCCCAGCTGCAACACACATAGACGCTGAAACGTCTATCATAGGCAAAAAGCTGCCTTCGCCCACGTAATCTGGCAAACCTTTCCATTGAGCTTCTCGAAGCTGCCCTGAACTATTTGCTACAATCTCATAAGGATATAGCACGCTAGAGTTAACCGTATCCTTGCCCTTTTCAAGGGCGGATAGATACTCTTCGTATCTTTCACCGTCATTGCGAGCAAACGCTTTGCGATAAAGTAACTGAGCACGAGAAGGCAACTTACCGTACTCAATTTGATCCCACTCACGATTACACATCTGAGTCTCAACTACGTTAGTAGTTTCAACTAACAGCTTGCGCAAAGTTTTTGGCGGAACGCCAAGGTGACGGCGCACCTCTCCGAAGATTGTACCTTTACGAGGCATCCACTTAGCTGCTAGAGCATTTTTCTCAACCGCAATAGCGCGTAGCCATACGGTGATAGCGTGTGCCTTAATGTCTCCACCAAGTTCAATTACTGGGATTAGGTCGTCGAAGCGACCAATCTCAGGGATTTTTGATACAATGGCTTTACCTGTTTCTAGGTCGACCAGTTTAAGGATTTGTGTAATCCATTGGCGGAAGTGTTTACGTTCACCGTAACCACCACGAGGGTCACGTGTATACAGAGCTAAGCGAATAGCCAAGTCTGGGTTTTCTTTAAAAGCCTGTAAGAATTCACCTACTAGGTTAGTTCCACGGCTAGAACCTGCACGACCGAATAAGTCTACTAGGAATGAACCTGATGTAGAGTTTGTTACTGCTCTATTCTCTGTAAATGAGTTAGCGTGCGTCATTGCGTTAAATAGTTTGTTCATTTTTGATTCCTTTTAATGCTGTAATATGCTCGGAAATTGGGATTAGCAAATAAAACAATGCTAAGTAAATATTTGATACTGCCCAGATTATGCAGAAGATTACTGCTACAAAGCCTAGGAAGCCTTTAAAGGTTTTCTCTCTATACCGATAGGCACGGATTCTAAACTCCATATCACCACCAGTAAAGTAATCTTTTATTGCTACTGCTACGTTAGCAGAGATAAACAAGGCTAGCGCTGCGTTAAATCCATACGCTATCCACGTAAGGATTGTTACAATGAGTGATACCGCACCGATAATTTGATTTTCTTTACTTACTTTCATTAATTTTTCCTTAGTAGCACAACATTGTGCAGTGATTGAATGTATATAGATTTGTTAACCTGAGTGAAAAGTCTCTGTAGCATAACAGGGTCATTAGTCTCAAATGACACTCTAGGAATGGAGACTCTTCGTTTGTTCTTTGTTATAACGTGGTAAAAGTCTTTATCTTGAGCAACTTTTTCAACGTGAATCATCATATCTGGGTGTATAAGACCGTTTAAATCCCAAGCCATATTGTTTTCCTCATTTCTTAATATGTGTATATTATACGTTGAAATATGTTGTTTTGCAAATCTTTTTTAAAGTTATTTGGGGTGACTGACGGGGTTCGAACCCGCATAATCTAGAATCACAGTCTAGGACATTTCCAAATCTGCCACAGCCACACTAAATAACTCTAATCACCGTACCGAGAAAGTGTACAAAGCTTTCTCTATGATTTTTTGTTACTCTGTCTTACCAGAGTAGGTACAGATACGGGAAAGAGCTTTCGGGTTTTGGTAGTACTCCAGACCCGCCGGAAGTTCTCCAGCGAAGGGGAATTGAACCCCTTACCTAACCCTATTTAGGAGTGAGAGTACGAAAGAGATAGCTAGTCTCGTTCATGGGAGGATCAATCCCTAATTACTACACTCCATATAACCACTCAATTATATGGAGTGTCTCTGGCGGCTTCTCACACCGATTTTATACAGACCCAGAGACTGCCTGACCGCGTTCCTGCGGCAGTGGGATACTTTATATAACAAAAGTAACAAAACTTGACACGTTTAAGTGAAAGTGAAAGTGCCCAAGACCTTGGAATTTTATACTGGATTCCAACAGTACCACTCTACTACATCTAGGGCGAGATGGCGTAGTTCCGCTACGCTCGGGAGATTTTATTCTGTTAGTCAACCGTGCTCTTCTTCGTTGTAAACTTCTACTTCGTAGACCAGCTCTCCTGTAGCGTCTTCGTATCCTTCAACTTCTAGGTCTTCTAACTCTTCTTCAGTGTACTCGTCTTCGCAGATTGGAGTTCCGATAGTATCCAAGTCTCCGAAAGCATCCTCATCTTGGTACATGCCGTACATTTCGGCGTTATCGATTGAGTACTGACGAGCAAGCTCCATTGCCGCTTCTTCGTCTTTCGCCTCTAAAATACCTTCGTCGTCACAGCCTGCGAAGCCAGTTCCAACTTTGTAGTAATACTTAATCATTAACGTTCTCCTCAATCATTCAATACAAGTATTATACGTTAATTTTGCTTGTTTGGCTAATGATTTTTTCTTTTGAAATAGGCTTCCAGCTTTCTAATTGTTCCATAGATACGTTTACATATCTAGGGTCTGGTATTATATGACTGTGTAAATGTCCGTGAATATTTAGCTTTGCTCTATATTCTAGTTGGTTAGGGTGAACTGGCATATGCGTAATAAGAACTTTACCAAAACCCTTCCAGCGGTCTTCTAAGCATCCTGCTAGTTTTACGTTTGGAAGTGCTTCTTGTATTAAATGAACTTTACTAGGATAATCGTGATTTCCTAGCACTACTATAATGTCTTCACAGTGCAATGCTGAAAGTCGCCAAAACTCAGAATTGAATGCTAGGTCTCCTAGTAGGTATAGCTTATCTGTGGGTTTAACAGTATCATTGATAGCCTCAATGATAGTTTTGTTGTGTGTTTCTATATCTGGGAAGTTACGACCGAACTCAAGAATCCGTCTGTGTCCCAAATGTAAGTCGCTGGCAAAGTACGTTGTACTCATTTAAAAATTCCTCTGGTGTTACGTCTCTGTAGTATACTTCATCTACATAGCCTATTGGAGTGTTTACTGAATACTGAGGATCTCCAGTCTCCCAGATTTCTCCTTTTCTACGTATAGCTCTAGTAAGTATAAGCTGCGGTACTAATCTTTTACGTAAGCCTAAAAAGCCGTAACGTTCTATACGATTTTCTATTCTAAACTTGTATTCATCTGTAGGGGTTTCTGTTACCATTGCACTTCTGCCCTATCTAAATACGTTCCAACCATAACTACGTTTCCTGCTGCTAGGAAGTAGGTGATTGCTGCCATTAGGTAATTGTGAGTATCCCCTAATACAGAGATAGCTAAGTAAGCCGCCACTGCAATGGCTGCTAATTCTCTTTTAGTATTCATGTTACTTCCTCGTTAATAAATATTTGGTCTGCGCTTAAAGTAGGGAGAGGCACTCGGTTTAGGCGTCAGCTACTGAGAGTCCACTAGTTATCCAGACTACTCGACCTACGAAAGTCAAGAACTGCGTTACTTGCAGATGTGGCTTTTTTGGATACCCGCATCACAACATAAGCGCATACCAAATATCTATATAAAAAGTGGCTGACTGGGGTGGACAGTCAGCACTTTTACCATTTAACAAACACAAAGGAGATCAAATGCACTACACCCTAACTTTATTATATAGCCGAAGCTACGGCTGACATTTTTGGCTTTGACGTGCCCTAGAGGATTACACCCCGTCCTCTAGTCGGGTACTGAGGGCTTGCTTAAACTGCAAGTAAGCCCCAATCTTATAAAACTAACCGTGCTGATATTGTTGTTACGTCTTGGTCGTCGATTAGCTCACCGTCTTCATCTAAATTGTCCGAATCTGTGTACTCGCCGTCACCTACCCCCATCAAGTCAAACTGAGAAGTAAAGTCTTCTAAGAATTTCTCTTCTGACCAGTCTTCTGCGTGGCAGTCTGGAACATCGTCAGGTACTTCGTAAGTCTCTGTATACCCACAATAATCAACACAATATATTTCAACAATTTTCATTCACTTTCCTCATTTCTTAATATGTGTATATTATACGTTAAATTAACTTGTTTAGCAAATGATTTAATAATTTGGAGCAGAGAGAAGGAATCGAACCTCCGCCAATCTTTTATGAGAAGAAAGCTAAATAGTTGCTGCAAGTATTCTTCCAAACAGAATACCTTGTTTGCTGTATTATGCTACCACTACACCATCTCTGCATGAGTACCCTAGGAAGTGCACTCCCTAAGTTTAGTATTATAGACCTGACCGGCTCGGCTCGGATTATTATAGTGGGGTCAATCACTCTACGTTTTATAAGGCTAACGTATTACCTCAGAATTTATAAACTTCTCTGAGCTAAGGTCTATAGCCCTAACTTCGAAATCCCAATATAGTGGGCAGTTAAGCTCTTCTTCTGCTACGTTTTGTGCTTTTTCGTAAGCTTCTGAAATAGACAGGTCATCGTCAACCTCTACCTGTACTGTTTTAGTAATCTTTACTTCTACTTCAACAAACATTCGTTTTCCTCATTTCTTAATATGTGTATATTATACGCTGAAATGGGTTATTTTGCAAATGATTTAATAATTAATTTGAATGTCATACCAGGTTCCGAACCAGTTAAAATAAAACCTATAAATTATACTCTTTTTGTAATACAGTACTTTAGGTATAATTGTAGTGGATATATTTAGTCTATAAGTGCTTGGTCTTTTACACATTTTTACCGCTGAAATCATTTAGTCGCGCCCTAGTAGTAGATTTATAGGTATCTCTTTGCCTGAGTTACACGTAAAGGTATGTCTGTTGTAAGACTTTAACTCTCCAAATCCGTTAAGCTCACAAAAGCTATTATAAGACTCTAGCTTAACTAGCGTTGCTTTGTACTCAAAGTCTGCGTTAGTTTCGACGCCTGATCCTATAACAAAGCCTAATGCGAAAGCCATCATGATTGTAAAGAAAGCGATTGGGGCTGGCATATCTATATATCCTTTATTAAATAAAAAGAAACCCCTGCTTTTACACAGGGGTTATTGACACCTCGGTAGCGAATTTCCAAGTCGTCAAAGGTTTGGAAACCAACAAATGTCTGAGAACGTTTCTATAAACTTCTCTTTGTTGTTCCCGAAGTAAGTAAAACATGAACCCCTAGAGCCTTTACCTTTGTAAGTCCCATCGGGTAGCATAAAGCTAAGTCTTCCAGTTGTGTAGGCTTGTAGTCCAGAGCGCAGAGGTACAGACCATAATGTATCTGTTCCGGCATTGGTTAGCATAATCCCCTCTGCCATGTTACCGTTTTGATATTCGGCTAGGAACTTCGCTGTGAAGTGCTTTAAAAGCTTTGTGGAGTAAGGCGGGTTACACCAGACTCTCCCAATCCAGGGCTTTTCAAGCCCAGAATCTTCAGCAGTATAAATTTTTGAAGCTCCGACAGTGCGGTTTGCATATTCACAACTAGCAGGGTCTAAGTCAATAGTTCCCAGTACAAGTTTAGCTTTCTCTATAATATAAGGTGGAGTGTACCATTCACAATTCATATTCATGTTTTCCTTAAAATGGCACTGACAGCAGGACTCGAACCTACAACCTCTCCGTTCGTAGCGGAGTGCTCTTCCAGTTGAGCTATGCCAGCTTTGGTGTTTCTATTTTTACAATAAGAATATCTTTAGGCATTCCTCTTGTATAGTGTTCTAAAATTTCCCATGTTGGAGGATACTCGTCAATTAAAATAAGTAGTTTTCCTAAGCCTCTTATTTCTACAAAATGTGTCTTTGCGTGTTTATCTATCCTAACAGAATCAGGATTCATGTTATCTAGCATTTCTTTAATAAACACTGACTTTCCCGACGCTCTAGGTAGTCCCCAAGAGTAATGCATAAACTCCTTTGCAGACACTAGAGGGTTGTAGTATCCTCGGAAATTATTGTAACCAGTTAGTCCTTGCTTTAACATAGGATTATCCAATGTAGGACATGACCAGTACCTTGAATCTATTAGTTTGGATTTGTGAAGCCAGTCATTGATTAGTTTTAGAACGTCAGTTTGCCACATATTTCCTCTTTTTGATTTGGAAGACTAGAGGGGAATCGAACCCCTATGAGCTGGATTTGCAATCCAGTGCCTATATCCCTTCAGCCACTAGTCCATTGTTATAGTTTTCAGTTAATTCTTCATGGTTCTTCATAGCTCCAGGACTTAAAAACCTTTCGCCTACCTCCATAAGATGGTTGTTTAGGTAGAACGGCACTAAAACTACATCTGCGTTGTGTCCTGGCTCTATCCGTATCTTACCAGTAGCTCCTAAATGTTTCCTTAGTGCGGTAAATGCAGGGTGGTAATCAAAAGAAGTTATACCAAATTTCTTGTATTCTGAATCATAGTAAGTAATACCGGAATATAAGCTGCACATATACTCAGGATTTAAGAAGTAATACTCGGGCATTCCTAAGTCTAGTTTCAATTGAAAGTACCTCCCACTTTTTCTAGCAAAATCTATCATTAAGTCTAGCATACAATTATCTCGTTGCTCCACCTACAGCCTTCTACTGCACCTTAAAAGATTCACTCGCAGAACGGAAGTGATGGTAGTTTCTTTTTGCAAAAATTTGGCAGTGAGTGTGGGATTCGAACCCACGTGCCCGCTAGGACAATGCCTTTCCGAGACATCGCAATTGACCGCTCTGCCAACTCACTATTTATCGAAACAGGTTAATCCTGATGCCTTGTCTCCGCCAGAGACAAGTATAAGGCACGATTTTTCTGGATGCCCTACCGGAGTAAATTCGTAAATATCAGGATTAGAACCCCAGCCGTCTACTTCGTAGACGCGCACTGGGTTTAATAGTACTCCGCCACCGTTGTCACTAGATTGGGGGGTACATGCTGCTGTTAAAAATACAGCTGAAAAAAGAATTGCTAATTGTTTCATTTTATTCCTTGGTTGATTGGTGGAGACACCGTGGGTCGAACACGGCGGTTTTGCCTTATGAGAGCAAACTGAGCACCTACCGCTCCATCTCCTTAAATTGGTTTTGGGGCTGCTCCTTTACGCCCTTCAGCTATATAACCTTTAGCAAAGTTAGGCAGTTGCATAACTGGAGTACCCTCTAGAATGTCTAAGCGAGTTATATCAGCCCAATGCTGCTTATCCATACTTTCTGTAATTACTGCTTGTACGCATCCGTACAGGTCAAAAGATACGCTACTTACTACACCAGTAGTACCGGTAACTTTATCTCTTACTTTTCTACCTAAAAACTTGTTTACGTGTTCTTCTATCATTAACAGATTTCTCTTAATTCAAAAATTGGTGGGGGTTCAACTGTACGTCTAATTTTTTCTTCCAGACGTTTACTTTCCATATACATTGCAAATTGTACCACCGCCTGTCGCTCTTCGGGCGACAGTGTCTGCGTAGTAATAAACTCGTCTAATGCTTTTTTACAGTTCATAGAATTCCTTAATTTGGCGGAGAGAAAGAGGATCGAACTCTTAAGGCCGTTTAGGGCTCGCTTGATTTCAAGTCAAGTGCAGTCGCCAGCCGTCTGCTTGCCTCTCCAAAGTAAGTTGTTTAAATTTGTGTCGTTAAGAGTAAGTGCAGATTTAGCAGTTATTCTTGATGCGTCTAGTAAGTGCAGTTTATTTTTTGGCAAGTCGTAAACGGCTAGCACGCTTTGAGCTTTGTTATCAAAGCTCTTTATTGTATTTCCAGTCCTATTAGATCTAGTAGACTTTAATTCTACTACTAAGTTGCCAGACGGCGATACTTGACTAGAAAACTTTACCTGCACTAGTAAAAGCTCATCCTCTTTTAAGGCTATAAAGTCCACTGGAGATTTACCAGAAGTATCTTCAAATATATAGTATCCTAACTCTACTAGGGCTAATTTTGCCCTGTATTCTGCTAAATATCCTTTGTTAGATGAATGCATTAGTTTATTTCCTTACCAACTCAGCGGTACTTTCCAAATGTTCTTTTATGCTTTTCCAACCCAAGTCATGACCACTACCGTACTCAGGTCTATGATGTACTACAATGTGTGCTAATTCGTGAGCGATTGCGTTTTCCACCATCGAGTCAAAGTGGTTTAATATAAATTCTGGATTGAACACAACCATACCATCACCTTCGTAAAACGTTCTAGCTGGAGCGCTTAAAGGAGCAGCTATTACTGATACATTGCTAAGATCTAGATTGAATTCCTGTTCAGCTACTTTTAATACTTGAAGTACCTGCTGTAAAAATAGCTTAATGGTCTGTTCTTCGTTCATTTGCTTTCCTCATTTATTCAATACAAGTATTATACGTTAAATTAACTTGTTTAGCAAATGATTTTAAAAGCTTTCTAGAAAAGCGTCTACTAATTCAGGAGGCTTAGGCTGTTTATCAAGATACTCTTTACATATCTTTAACCAGAAGTCTCGTTGTGCCCTAATTTTATCCGCTGAAAGCTCTGGTGGCTCTGATGCGATTATACGAACTATTTGCTCTGCTGTCATGGTTACTTCCTGAAAGTGGCAAGGGTGGAGGGAATCGAACCCGTCTCTATGCGAAGGTTTGGAATCTTGCTGCATACCATATGCTCACCCCTATTTTAATTTAACATGCAGCCTCGTTATCTAGCCGTTGCGTTTACTTGAAAAACTAAATATGAGATTTGCCGCTAGTGTCGAGGCTGCATGTTAAATTAGCCTAGTAGTTAAAGCTCTGACTAGGCTCAAAGCGAACTTTATAAAGTTATACTTTAAAGGTGTTCAACCTAAATGGTCAAAGAGGGGAGATTCGAACTCCCGACCCCTCCCTCCCAAGGGGAGTGCGCTACCTGACTGCGCTACTCTCTGTTATATTGTATGAGTAGAGTAAACCATATACAGACAAGGCCCTACTCTAATTGCTAATCCCATAGCTTTGATTACAAATTCTGTGCTTTTATGTTCTATCATAGTTGTTCCTCTTCATACCCGCATCTTTTGCAGGTAACTACTGTGACCATTGAGTTAGCCCAGTGTGGGGTTGATTGCCATTCGTGGCAACAGTTTCTGACTTCTTTAGCTTGAGATAAATCTTTAGCTGCAAAAGCTATTTCCGCCTCTAGACGCTCTATTTTTTCGTCTAACTCTTTATTTAGTTCATCTAGATTAACCATTGATATTCTCTACTTTTTCTAACCAACCTGTATCAATAACTTTAGTGATAGGTTTTCTTAAAGGTCTACCATTTCTATCTAAGAAGACTAGAACAGTTGCCAAGTCTAGCGAACCAGTTGGCCTAGAAGACAAAAATATAATTTTACCTGTCCATCTAGCTCTAAAGTTACTTCTTATAGTATCAGTTACTTTAAATTTAAGTTTGTTTTTCAAAGCAATCTCCCAATTCAATACAAGTATTATACGTTAAATTAAGCAGATTAGCAAGTAATTTGGTACGGCGAGTGGGGGTCGAACCCACAATCAACAGATTTTAAGTCTGTTCGCGATTCCAATTTGCGTACCGCCGCTCTTGAAATATTTTTACTGTTTTTCCGTTATCCTGAATAGACACTCTAAACTCGTCAGTTTCTGTGTTTATATACCTGACTAGCACTCTACCAGTTTCGTCTATAAATTCCAGCCTATTTACTCTGCCTAAAGGTTTCATATTATTTTCCTTTAAAATGGTACAGGGAGCGGGGGTCGAACCCGCAAACCTCTGAATCTAAATCAGAGAGGTATTCCAATTCCCATCACCCCTGCATTTGATAAATTTTAAATGTGTACTATTGTTTTCTCTGACTACCTCAAGCTAAGCTGATCAGTTCCTAGTGGTGTAGTTGCCCTTACTCGGCCTAAGTTGGTGTAAGATATTATATTTATAAGTGGCCTTACCTAAATTTGCCTAAAGTTTCCCTAGTACACATATAAAATTTATCGAGTTCACTGAATTACACAGCTGCCGCTAATTACTAGCCTTGTTATTGTCCATCGAACCCCTGATAAGATGGAGACATTAATTGGTGGATAGTAGAGGAGTCGAACCTCGTGCCCTGAGGGTACTGGTTTACAGCCAGCTGACACACCACTGCGTCCTTATTGATACTATCCTTTAAAAGTATTTTCGCGAATGGCACTAAGCGTTCTCTCTTACCGGTCTAGAGCTAAACTACGTATGCCTAGTTTCCATCCCGAAAATACTCTTCTGGTTCAATCATAGGTACAAAAGATTCGCAGCAGCTAATCTCAAATGCTGTTTCTTCTACGGGGTCTAGAGTAAACGTTACAGAGTACTCTTTACCGTTTTCATCTTTAACAGTACCTACTTTCATTTCGCAGCCTGAGGTACTTTCTTCTTTCATTACATTGAAAGACTCTTTTAGAAAGTACCCTACTACGTCTGGGTAAATAAAGTTCATTAATTAAACCTTTTAATTTGGAGCGTCTTACAGGACTTGAACCCGCGCTTTTTGGGTGGAAACCAAACGTGCTACCATTAACACTAAAGACGCAAATAATTTGGCGGAGAGAAGAGGTCTCGATCCCCAAGCCACATTTAAGGCTCGACTAGCTTAGCAGGCCGCCCCAGTACCTAACTGGTTTACTCTCCAAATTCTTTAGATTGTTTCTTGACAACAATATCTTTATGTTCTTTTTCTAACTCTTCGATACGCTGCCTTAGCTCTCTGACCTCGTTAATGAGTTCAGTAAGTGGGTCAATCCCTGTTGATATTGTATTCATTTCTAATCCGTAATGAAAGTAAAGGAAGAGACCTTTTTGTTTTCATAAGGACAAATGTAAGGTAGGGTTCTCATTAACGTTAATTTTTGAGCGATATGCCCAAACCGTTTATGCCACTTTCTTTCTGATTTAAAGGCTTTTGATATTTTAACCTTATTTCTTTTGGAAAACTTTCTCATTATTTACTCTCCATTAAATTGGTGCCTCCACGAGGACTTGAACCCCGATAAGTGAATTACAAAATCACCGTAATAGCCAGTTATACGATAGAGGCGTTTATCTCTTAATACTCTAAATAAAGCATTAAGAGATAAACAAGCGTTTTACACTATAACCACACTCAAGTGGAAGCCAACCGAGTAGTTGGACTAGAGCTATGAACTCTCGTGCTGTTTAGGAGGTAGGACTCAAATCTCTAGCTGTTTCGGCTACCACCTCACATACTACTGCGTTGCGGACACCTAGTTTATCAAAAAAGGACAGAGTAGTTTGATTTTTAAGGACTTTTAACTGTCCAGTCTAATAACACTTTAACGGTGAGACCAATACACCGCCGTACTTTTACAGTACCTATACATTAGATTTTGTTTGCTGTAACTACTCTTTAAAAATGGTGCTCCAGGAGGGACTCGAACCCGTCACTTTCCCGATTATGAGTCAGGTACATTAGCCAGCTATGTTACCGGAGCTTTAAATTAAAACAGACTGCTTTTTTATTTTCACCCATTGAAATTTTAAAAGTTGCTGTTAGCAGTCTTTAAAAGTGGTTGCGAGAGAGGGACTCGAACCCCCGTCCGTACAGGTTATGAGCCTGACCATCTAACCATCTGATTGTATCTCGCTATCTAATTAAATTAGCTATAGATTCTAGAATACTTACTATTAAGTATGTAATACCTAGAACTACTACCCAAAGTATACCTACAAAAAACGCAAATATACCTATAAATACTTTTGGAAATATTAGCACTAAAGCTAACAATATTAACCAACTCATAAATGTTCCTTAAAAATTGGAAGGGGTAACTGGACTCGAACCAGTAATCGCGAGTTCAAAGACCGCTGCCTTAACCAATTTGGCTATACCCCTATAGTTGAATAACGTCTAGTTTTAAACCCCATTCAACTATATGCTCTCCTCACAGCCCTCACAAAGACCAGAGTGTCTGTCTATATCTTCTTCAGAACCGATTGTTCCACAATTGTCGCAGAAGTACGCTTCTACTAACAAATCTTCTTCACAGTTACACACGTCTTCGCTACACATGCAACCAATACAGAACATTTCCATTTAGTTTCCTCATTTCTTAATATACGTATATTATACGGAAAATAAGGCTGTTTGGCAAGTAATTTAAAAACTAGGGCGGGAGTCGAGCCCGCATTTTACCCAAACATCAACTTTCGTTGTTCCTAGTAAATTTGGTGCAGAGAGTGGGTAACGATCCCAACCTCTCAGGTGCTTCAAACCTGCGCTAATCCATCTCAGCTATCTCTGCAATAAATAATCAGGCTGCATTATATTGGTTTTTGATTAGCAGTCAAATAATACAATGTTGCTGTTAGCAGCCTTTAAAAGTGGTGGAGAATAAGGGTAACGATCCCTTTCAGCCAGGGTGCAAGCCCAGCGTCTAGCCCATCTAGATTCCCCGAAATTTGGTAGGTCTAGGGAATTCCGAGATCCCGTCCTCTGCTTTGTAAGAGCAGCGCTCTGCCTCTGAGCTATAGACCTAAATAAAACTGGTTACTATTGTTGACGCTTCTTAAACGTCCGTTTCTTGATGTTGGTAAGAAAATAGTATTTGCTGTAAGTAACCATTTAGAAGCACACTGGTCAAGGAAGCTAATCACCAAAAGGCTTGACTACTTTCCGAACATAGCTTGCAGTGTGCTTGTAAATGGTAGTGGTAGCAGGGATCGAACCTGCGGCCTTTCGATTATCAGTCGAACGCTCTGCCAGCTGAGCTATACCACTATAATTGGTGGGTCGCCCGAGACTCGAACTCGGAACCTTCTAATTAAAAGTTAGATATTCTAACCAATTGAATTAGCGACCCATTAAATTGGTTCAGCTGACGGGAATCGAACCCGCTTACGCAACACTGCGTCTAGGGTGAAAACCTAGTGTCGACATCGGCTGAGTTGTAAATTTGGCGGAGCTACAGGGAATCGAACCCCGATCTTCGCGCAGACAACGCGTCATAATTAGCCATTATACGATAGCTCCTAAATTTGGCGGATGAGGGGAATTTCGAAATCCCGACCGTCGGCTTAACGGGCCGCTGCTCTGCCTCTGAGCTACACATCCTTTATTTTCTAAAACATATTATAACAAACGTTTAGCAAATACATTTTTAACTTATTTGGCACAGGTAGAGGGACTCGAACCCCAAGGCTAGTATTGATAGATAGAGAAATTATCTCTGTCGTTAATCCCATTTAATTCTAAGAAAATACTTTTTTATTAGCTTACCTTTAGAATCAATATAGTCCACATAAGTAGCTACACCTGTACTACCAGCCTTACATTTGTAATTCTCATTATATTCTTTTATAACCTTATTAGGTTTTCTGTACGGTAGTGGTTGGTAAACTTTCATAGACTATTTCTCAAGTTGGCGCAGGTAGAGGGACTCGAACCCCCAACTCACTGCTTAGAAGGCAGTTGCTCTCTCCAGTTGAACTATACCCGCATTTCATAATAAGAATATATTATATGACTTTTTTAGTAATTTATCAAGTCATTTTTTAATTTTTACAACCGTAAACATATTTTAACTGGTTATGGGACTTTTCCTTTTCTGAGAAAAAGCCCTCAATGTAGAGCTTTTCACAAAGCTCACGTAATTCTAAATGCGTTATGCTAGACTCGTGGACGAATACGCAGCCTTGCCTACTTGCTAAAGACTTGATTTTTGTCTCACTAGGCTTACGCAATGAATGCTAGCCCTTTTAATTCTAGGAACAGATTACGTACCGCGTTAGCTTGAGGCAGATTTACCACCTTTTCCGACATATTAGTTTCAATGTGTTCATAGTTGAGCGCGGACTTTAGCGTAACTACTTCACCAGGGCTGTAGTCTAGTACTAATTTCATACTATACGCATGTCTAGGTACTAATACATCTTCAACAGCGTCTGCTACATCGAACATATCACGCAAAGTAATATCGTTTGATGATAGGTACTCTAGAGCTTTAGCTTCTAAAGCTCTATTACGAGCAGCTTGACCTGAAGCTGACCCAATAATCATAGCTTTCTGAAAACTTTTTAACATTTTATTGTTTTCCTCATTTCTTAATATGTGTATATTATACGTTGAAATAAGCTGTTTGGCAATTACTTTTTAAATTTATTTAATACCTCAGTTAACTCTTTGACTGTTAACTTACCCCAGTCTATAGACTTATGCAAATGCTGTGTGCATGTGTCTATGTATGGTTTCTTCAAGCGGCCTGTAGGAATAGAATATTCTCCTATTTTTATGTCCGAGGCTTTTTCTAAATCGGTAACAGTTAGCTTCTCCATTGCTGGGCAGCCTAGATTTTCTGCTATTTCTTTTTTGGTTAGCCTTTTAGGCTTCTTTTCTTTAGAATGACCAGGGCATGTACCTATAGTTTCTAGTTGTTGCTGATAGAATCTGTCGCCCATAAAGAATGGCCTCTCTCGGTTAGTCCATACAAGATCAAAGCTCTGTGCCTTATCTCGCATGTAAAATAATCTGTATTTGTCTACTAAGTTTAACTGTGGGTAATAATCCTTCAGAGTTGTGCAATTAGGTAAGGGGGTTCTAATTACTAACTCTGAAGGATCTAGGATTCGGGGTAGTTCTTCTAAAATAAACGTAGTGCTCTTATGGATTCGTCCATATCGGAAAGAGTATTCTCTACCTACTGCTATTGCAAGGTCGTACAATAGTGTATAATTTCCGCCTGTTTTACAAGCCCACCGAGTGCATGGGTGGTTTATATGAGTTGGTTTGTAGGAGGTTTGAATGTTTCTTTCTCCGGCTGCCACAGACAAAATTTGAGCGTACTCTAAGGGCATCTTTACAACGTGTTTGTCGCAATGATACTGAGCGCACTTTGTTAAATCTGTATCTAACCAGAATATGTTCATTATACCAAACCTCTTACAAATGTAGTAAAATTAGACTGCGCGAGCCAAGAATCCACGGATTTTTGCATACCCAGACAATACCTTACGCTTATGCGCAGGGTTATCAAGCACTTTATGTCGCCAGTTAATTAACTGACCGTAAAGGTTTTGTGCTTCCACGGCGCGTTGGTGGTTAGCCTGTAGCTGTTCTGTTAGAGCGCGAGTTAGTTCGTTATGCATTATTTTGCCTCCTTAGCAAATACTGGAGTGAATGACGGCATTAGGGTTTTTCGTCCTGCTCCGTCATATACATAAAACTTTTGCGCTGGGTGGCCGTTTTTACCGGCTGGTTTGCGCGGCGTACCTTGAGCAGGTGCTTTAAATGTTTGCTCGTCATTAGGGTGCGCTTTTAGGTGACGTGCGATTTTACGTGCACGGTTTTTCTGCATACGACCTTCTGTTGCGTATGCTGCGTATGAACCTTTACCTTTGCGTGATTTTTGTTTAGCCATCTTTTTTGTTTCCTTTTGTTAATTTATGCGTATATTATACGTGGAAATAAGTTGTTGAGCAAGAGATTTTTTATCGCGTTTTGTTAAGTGTCCAATAATCGACCGTGTAAGAAATCCCACCGTTCTCACTGAATTGCTGAGAAACGCTGTTATCATTATACATTACACCTACTCGGCATGTATTGCCATCTAGATGGCGTACAGTGCCGTGCTTTTGAGTTGCTGAGTTAAATACCTTATCCCCTTCTTGGATTTCGCATTTAAGTCCAGTGCTCTGATAAAACGCAAAGCATAAAGCTGTTGTTAGGGCAATGCCCCAACCTACTGTTTTCATTTATTTAGTTTCCTTAATAAAATGCCAGCATGCTCCAGAAGCAGGATTGTCGTGCTGGTGTTTAGTTTTACCGCATCTAGCACACGGTTCGTTTTCGCTTACTACAAAAGCGATTAAAAATAATACTATTGCTAAAAACGCAAAAAGTGCCATGTTATACCTCTACAAAGTTAGAAGGGCTATATCCCTCTGTCTCGTAATTAAACTTATCAGTTACATAACCTCTAGGGTTAGAGTACAATAGTGTGTCGCCTACACTTTCTTTAACATACTTGTGCGTATGTCCAAATATCCACATAAGCGGCTTTTTATCTAAAATAAACTGAGTTAAGTCTGTGTAATAAGCGTGACTTAAATCATCGTTTTTGTATCTTGTGCTATCTACCCCCATTTTGTGAGGAGAGTGGTGAGTTACTACTACTGTAGGCTTAGAGTAATCTATAGACTCTAAGAAAAGCATAGCTGAGTAATGCATGTTCGTCCAGTCTAGGATATCTAGTTTGCGATACTTAGCACCTGCTCTTATCTGATAGAAATCGTTCATGCTGAACTTAGCTGTTACTCTAACTACGGGGTCTCCGTTATTTAGGCTAGTCCACAGAGTAGTACCAACAAACTGTATCCCATCTAACTCTACTACGTCTTCGTCTAGTAGGAATACGTTGTTTAACTCTAACTCTTTGATCTTATTTCTGATCTTATTCGGAAGAGTGTCTATGTTGTGCCTGTAGTATTCATGGTTTCCTAGTACATATATTACGTACTTAAACATAGAAGCCCACTTAGGTATGTACTCTTTTCTAAAAGCTTTAGTACCTACGAAAATATCGCCTGCTAATACTAGCACGGCGTCCTTGTCACCCTCTATATTATCAGGGTAGCTGAACTCACAGTGAAGATCGCTTAGTGCTACAATTTTCATAATTGTTTCCTCATTTATTTAATACAAGTATTATACGTTGAAATTAGCAAATTAGCAAATGATTTATAATAAAAAAGAGAGCCGAAGCTCTCTTTTATGTAGATACTGTCAAAGTAACAAGTACCCTATCCGACCTAGAAGGTGTTTCGTAGTCGAATCTTATAACATGTTTCCCTACAATTTCTGAAGTTAAGTAAACCTGTATTATGTTTTCCTGTCTAGAGTGATATATTATATCAACCTCATCAGGATTAACTATAGTATAGCTTACTATATTTTCAGGGGAGATCCAAGCAGGATCTATAGTTAGTGTGAAACTATCTACTTCTCCTTGCCTTATTTTACCTCTCCATGTTCCGTCTCCAGACACCGTGGAGTAGTCTCTTGTAGCGTTTATAAAGAAAGGTCTTTGAGCGGCTACTTGTAGTTTAACTATCTTGCTACTAGTAAGGCCTGCTGAGTCTGTAACTACAAGCTCAAAAGCCATAGTTTCAGCTTCCTGTATATCCGGTATTACTACTTTAGCTACAGCTTTACTAGCGTCTTGGATAATCACAGGCGTACCAAGTAACTGGCTCCAAGAGTAGCTGACTATACTAACCGATCCTTGTTCCGAATTAGAACCATCTAATGTAACTTCATCATTACTTGAAACTATCTTATTAAGTCCAGCGTCTGCTACAGGAGGAATACCTGGAGGTAGTACTACGCCTTCAACAAACACAGATACTGTAGATACTTCGGAATTAAGACCTAAATTATCTGTTACAACTAGTGTGAACTCAAGATTTTGTGGGGTAGTTGGGGCATCAAATGTAGGTGTTGCCGTTGCGTCACCTGTTAGTGTAACCACATCACCTACCGACTGTGACCACGCATAGCTAGCAATCGTTCCGTCGCCATCAGTTGATCCAGTACCGTCTAGTGTTACCGTTGCACCTGCTTCCACTGTTTGATCTGCCCCAGCGTTTGCTGTTGGCGGCTGATTCACTAAAACCTCCTCATTTATTGTAAATTCTACCTCATCACTGGTGCTGCCATCGGCATTTGTCGCTGTAAGGCGTAAAATATAAGTGCCAGGCTCATTAAAAAGTACACTTGGATTAAGTGCTGATACATTTGAAAATGTTGGGTTTTGACCACTTGTACAAGACCAAAGCAGCGAGTCAAAGTTACTAGCTGTTGCCGTAGATAGTGCCACAGTGTCACCAACATTAGCCGTTGAGTTTTGGCCTGCATCAACAATGGGTAATGTTGGTTGCGGCACGCTCCACTGATTGAATGTACCCCATTCGTTGAAACTCATGTTTGAATCCTCTTTTCTTGTTGTCGCAGATACATCAAACGCGTTAAATAACGGGTAGTAGCTAGATGCACTAAATTGATACTCGTTTTTGTATGATAGATAAAGCTCTCCTGTTGAATCCTTAAAGTCTCCGCATTGTGGAACTGCATGAATTTTATCTCCTGTCGTAAATGGTAGGGGCTGCTTGAACAATTGCTGTTTATAAGGCTGAACCTGATATCCTAACAACTCACCATCTTTCACTTTCTGTAAGTCAAGTGTATCAAATAATAAAACGGAAAGGTATTTGTCATCACGTATCGCAGCGCTACCACCTCCGCTAGGTGGTGTTAATGTGTAGTCGCCCAAATCTTCATCATAAATCCAAGACTGCGCTTTGTAGATTAAGCCTTTTTGTACCGGTTGCACTTGCCCGTTTTCGTCTAACTCCGGCACAGGTTTGCCGTTTTCGTCTAGCACAGCCGTAGTTATTCCGCCATTATATTCTTTCTGGTATTCGTAAGGCTGAGTAGGTGCATTTTTATAGTATGGCTCTCTAGTTGTACCAAGAGTGTTAGTGAGCACGGCTAAAGTGCGTGTGCCCGGCACAATAAACTGCGTAATGACTCGTGATTGGTCATTCCACCATTCATTTTTAGCTACACCGCCAGACAGCAACTCAATAGCCGTATTTGTGCCCAGTACGTCAGTAAGAAACGAATCTGTGATGTTTATGTGGGCTATTTCTTCTGGTGTAAACACGCTTCTATTATAAAGAGCTTGTGGCGTACCGTCTGGGCCGTTTGACTCATCTGGGTAGTACATTACAGGTTCAGACCCGAACGACACTAGGTCATCAGGATCTGACGTTGTCACAAGTTCGCTTGTCGAAAATGCTAATAAGCTTGGCCCTGCACTCCAGTTCGTTGTTATCGACGACTGATTAGAGCCTGAAAATATTTCACCACCGAAGAACGATTGCCAATCACTAGGTACATTTGACATATTCCCAAGCATCTTACCGATATCGCGCATTGAGAAATCATCTTCAACCGTGAGTGTCGGGTCTTGCGCGGTCTCGGCTGCGTTGAGATTACTTGAGTCAAATACAAAAGTAGTTTGCGGCCTTAATCCATTAGCTGCGTAGTAAATATTGTTATTAACAATCAGCTTGCCACTTTTTTCATGCAAACCTAAGATTATGAAAAAACCATTAGTTATGTCGGGGTCTGCATATTCGAAGGTTCTTATAACGGGGTTTTGACCTACACCCTCTGACTCACCAAGCATATCAAGACCTATATCAGTACGATCTAGGGTTGTTGGTATACTGTCAAAGTCCTCTGGTACTATAAAAGACTCAGGTAAGTCGTACTTAGCTGCTCTAAACAACTTGTACGGCTCACCTTGATCTGAGTTTTGTGCGTACCTGACAGTATAAATACTATTACCGTCCTCTGATAGTGTAAAGTCCCCCTTTCCTTGGCGCATATCGCTATCTACTATAGTAAACGAGCCTTTGTGAGTAAGGGTAATAGACTCCGCTAAAGGTATAGATGTACTAGGCATTAGGTTGTTACTCCCTTAATACCACAGCCCTCACTTAACACTGTATTGCCACTATCAACATAACCGCGAAGGAATGTGCCAGACGCAACTGTTAGACCTGTTATGGTTGCAGAGCCACCGGAGTAGGTAACATTGCCACTGAACACTTCATTGTCGTCAACGTCCATCAGATAGGTTTTATACGTCCCATCAGGTGCACCAATGTCGAAAGTAATATCAACCAGTACAGGGGGTACACCTTCGATAACAGTAGTTTCAAGTGTTATAGGTTCAACCATAACAGCCTGCGAGTTATGAAGCTCATCGCCAGTAGGGAATGTAGTTTCATCTAGGTCTTGCCCTTGGTGGCTTCGTAGCTTAAGGGTACCAGCAGGGATTGACGCAAATGTTAATACAATCTTGTCAGGTGCAACGTATGAAACACTTGTAGGATTTGATACGGTTGAGAAATCATCATTGGTTAGCTCGTAAAGGCTTGTGGCCAATGAAGGTACTGTTAGACCCGTGCTACCATTCAAGTTATGAGGGATAGTCACGTTATTTCCGTTATAAGTTGCTGATGTTGGTATAGGTCCGCGTCCACTATTGCCAGAACCATTAAACACTGCTAGGAATGAATCTGAGAATCTAAGTACTTCAGTCACATACCCTTGACTTGTACGGTGTAAGCTATCAGACATTGGCAAGTCCATAGACTGATGTGAAATGTACACATCTGCGGTAGAGTTAGCATAATTAGTTTGAGCGTTACGAATACCTTGCCACCCTGAGTCGCTACCTGTACCACCATCGTTTCGGCCAAGTTGGACAATAAACAATGCTAGCGTGTCTGACGTTTGGCCTGTGCGTGACAGGATATCGGAGCGTAACTCACCAAGGCGCGTTTCATAAGTTGCTTGCGTACTATTTATATTTGATTCGCCTTGTCCCCACCATAACGCGTTAATTTTTCCACCTGCGGCCGTTAGTGCCGCTTGGCGGCTTGCGTAGTTATCTCCCCCTGGTAAATGCTGTTCGATAGTGGTTGCACCCACTGCCGTTTCATATGCAGCCACAACGCATCCTAAAGATTGAGATATCGCGTTAAGTCCTGCGTAAATGCACCCTCTATCTGTGGGTTGCTGGTAGTCTGAACCGTTGAATTTAACAACATTATCAAGCGGCACAGCAGCGAGTGTATTGTTCCATAGCATGTCGGTATTGCTCTGCCCTGCGAACTCTATAACCAAGCCAAAACCAATACGAGGTGATGATGTTTGTATGTTTGTGGCGTTAGCATATCGAACAAGTATTTTGTAGTAAGGGCCGCGGGGTATGTCAACCGCGCTAGAGAATGTGCCACCTGTTGGAGCTGCATCCAATGTAGTCCAATCAGTAACAACCGTGCCGCTTACAAACTCTTCTACTCGATATTCGATAGCTGTTGGTGTAGTCACTCCCTCATAAGTACCGCTTATTGTGTAGTTGTAGGTAGGGCCAAACGTCGCATAAACCTTTCTTGATGGCTCGTTAGCAAGCATTATTAAATCACTAGCTGTTGTTCCTAGGTCTAGATCATCGATATATGGGTTAGCTGTTAAACCGTACATACCTGCATTGGTGCTTGTGTTGCTTGAGATTGCTGAAATATCAACAGGTGTTCCAGCACTAACTCCGTTAATTAAAAGCTCGACTGTATTATTGTCTCCGTCTACTTCCAGACGCACAATATCATCAACTGCAACTGGTGTGTTAGTGTAAGTTTTTAGTATCTGCGTACCGCCACCATTGCGAAATATGATGCTTGTTGTGGTAGCAGATGAAAGTCGAATAGAAATCCAGTTCAGTCTTGCGTCAACTCGTACAGCAGGGCCGCCATCACGATCAATGTCTGTAAATGCGTACTTCATTCTAGCTTCGGAATAGTGAGAAGTTGAGCTAGCGTTATAGCTCATTACCGTTCCGTCTGTTGTATCCATCACTAAAGCCTGATTTTCGACACGCGCTGCATTTATGTTGGCAGGAAAAGAACCGTAAACTGTCCAGCCTGCTATATCTTTGAGTAGCGTATTCTCTGCGTACTCTGAAAAGTCTGTTTGAAATACTGAAGCCATTATATGTCCTTACTATTTTTTAACGAAAGTACGTTCTGTAATTTATGTTTCATCTTACTATTCCTATATATTCCACGCTAGTAAGGCTTCCGGCCCATGGCCCTTTTATTTCAACCTTAAACTGCTGGACTAGCCTATCAAAAGGCAATGTAATGTCAAAAAATATATCCTCGTCTTTTACTAGAGGTATATTAATCATTTTTGTATTTTGTGGTATAGGTAAAAATTCATCTCTGTTCCCTAGTCTGCCAGATACTTTGTAAGTACAATCGTATTCTGTAGTAACTGCAGGACTTACTTTTATCCTAATAGTAGTAGCTTCTCTTCTGTTATTAATAATAGAATCTGATACTAACTTCCAAGTGTCAGGGTGTAATATGCCCATAATATCCTCTAGTTTAACGTTGTAATATGGTGTAGAAGTCGGATTAGCTTCGGATATTAAGTCCTCTTTTAAAGCTGAAGTAGCAATTCCTGCTTCTATTAACAAGTCTAGAGAAAATATATTCATGAGCCCCTTGCTCTGTGATAGTATAAAATTAAACTCACCTAAGCTAAATATTGTTTGCATAGTGGCTATACATAGCGGGTTATCGGAGTTTAGAAATATACTATATAAATTATGTTTTACCAAGTACATAGTAATTACTTCAGAAGACAGTAACTTTCCCTGAACCTCTTCATGATTCCTTACCTGTTCTAATATTTCTTCATCAGTACCGCTGTACTGGTTTACTACGGTCAGTAGGTTCATATGTCTCTCCTAAATAAAAATAATTATACACGCCTAAAAATAAATTGCAAGAGATTATTTTTTACACATAACAAAAAACCCGCACTAAGGCGGGTTTTATTATACTGCCATTTTGGCTTCTATTTTGCCATGGCTTTTATAGTTTTCTAATTGTATGTCTTTGGGGTCTACACAATGACAGAAGTTTTGAAACTTTTGCCATGGAGTACTACCTACGGATTTTGGTAGTTTTAAAGTAGGCAATGGATAAGGCTCATTCTGTAGTATTTGACCGCACTGCTCTAGGTGGTCATTGTAAATATGAGTATCTCCACCAGTAAAAATAAGCTTACCTGGCTTAAGTCCTACACACTCAGCTATAATGTGGGTCAATAACGCGTAAGAGGCTATATTAAACGGCAAGCCCAAGAAAACGTCTACTGACATTATGTTCACAAGAGGTCGTTAATCTCTTGCCGGTATTACACCAGCTGCAAGTTACCTTACAGATCAGACTATATCACAACCCTTTAAGGGTTCTATCCGTTTCGGTCTCACTTGAGACCTACTCTCTTTCGAGATAGTCGTTAGGCATTTATGTAGAAAAAGCTTTCTACAATTTAGCACGGGATTGTCCTAGCTTATTAGGAGTTTCCCCGTTTAGGATAGTTTTTCGAGTACAATTACTTGTACAAGGCGCTCAAAGTTAACGCTGATGCCACATTAATGACAGTTTACCGTCTTTCAATACAAAACACTGGAATGTGTAGTGGCACGGTGGTAGAGCCATCTGGTCTATCTCAGAGGGATTCCAAGCTGTAACTATATGTCGTCTACCGTAAGGGTCTTTTACTAACCCATCTATAAGCTTCTCCATCTGGTCTACACCATTAAAGGAACGCCACTGCTTACCGTATATAGGGCCTAGGTTACCATTAGAGTATCCTAGTGCTTTCGCTTGCTTGTTATAGTTATCATCCCAGATGGTTTTCTTTATAGAAGTAGTAGAGCCATGAGTTAAGTATCTTAGCTCGTTTACGTTAGTAGAGCCTCTCATAAACCATAGTAGTTCCGCCCGTACCGCGTTCCAAGCCAGAGCTTTCTCTGTTACAGCGGGAAAACCTTCAGATAGGTCAAACTCCATTCGAGTACCGAATACTCGTCTAGTCCCTACGCCAGTTCGGTCTTCTACTCTATCACCTGTTAAAACTTGAGTAATTAAATCTTTATACTGTTTCATTTGTTACCTTATATAACGTGAAGTCTTCACAGTCGTCTAAAACTTCTTTTTCTTGTTCGGCTAGCCAACTTAAAACTGATTTGTCTAAATACACATCAGCGTCTGGGAACTCCCCTTTAAACTCTGTGTAGTATACTTCATTACAGCGTTTTAAATTTTCTACCGTTAATAAGCTAGTACCGCCTATAATACTGTAAGTTGCATCTATACCTTGTTCTATAGCTAGTTTTAAATATTCTAGTACATCGTGCTTAGTATAATCTATAGTTATCCATTCATTACTAGGATTACTGGACACTAGGATAGGCACTCTATAAGGCAAGGGTAAAGGTATAGAGTTAGCTGTACTTTTTCCCATAACAGTAAATGTGTTGTGTGTTAACTTTTTAAAGTTAGCCATATCTCTGGAGTTTCTAGGCCACGGCATAGTGCATCCTTTACCGAATTCACCCTTCTTACCGCTTGCAAATACTGCTTTAATCATTCATTGTATTCCTCTACGTGCAATAATTTGTTTTGTCTTCTGGCAATGTCTATCATGTGTGCAGTACCTGGACTAAATAAGTTCCAAAAGGCTACTACTTTATCACACTCCTCTAGCATTTCGCAGTTTCGTATCAGCCCTGCCCTTTGTCCAAACTTATCCCAGTTGGGTCTAATTGATAGTACATCTATATCTCGATAAATAGCCCACTTTTTACCTAGAGTATCTGCTCCTGCGGCTTCGCCACAGACTACTTTAGTTACGGGGGTTTGTTTATGTATGCTATCCATTACATCTTGTAAAAGGAAGTAAAAGCGAAAGCTCCTACCTCCAACAATTGCTACTTTCAAAGTCTCTCCTTAATATTGTGAGAATTGTTCTTTAAGTAGTGCTGAAATTTCGTCGTAATTTGAATTAGCCATATCTATAGAGTTAAGTAGGTAAGAAGAAAGTTGCATTTCTTGAGCGGCTACTTGTACTTTAGAAGAGTCTAAATATCTACTCATATACGGCAGTGGGTCTTCCTTAGGCGCTTCAAATTCAATATCTAGAGTATTGGCTACTTTAGCTGCACGGAACTTAACGTAATCAAATACTAAATTAGCATTAAGTCGTAGAATTTCTCTACCTTCAGAAAACAGGTAGTTAGTCCATTGACGTTCTTGCTCTAGTATTTCGTTGAACACTTCTTCAATTTTAGGTTTAACTCGTTTATATGCTTCTGGGTTATTCTTAAACTCAATACTAAGAATATGCATACCACCTTTTGCATGTAGCATCTCGTCTCTAGCAATAAGAACTACTAACTGCGCAATACCTTGGAAGAACCCAAGCTCTGCAATGCCGAATGTGATAGCGAAGCTTGACATGAAGTTTACAGCTTCTAGCATGTATAATGCTGCCAGTGCTACATATAGCTTTTCGCGTCTTTCCTCCCTAGGAGCGTCGTGCGGTAAGTTACCTAAATCATCAAATACGTTACGTAGTACGTTTGAACGCTGGATAACTTCAAAGTTTTTATAGCCTTCTCGTAGTGCGTCGTTAGGGTCTACAAACGTTTGCTTGATAATGTGTGAATATGTTCTAGCATGGATAGACTCGAACAATGCCACAGCATTGTACCAGTTCTCTAAGTCAGAGTTAGAGACGTTCTCTAGTAAAATACCTGTTATAGACCTAGAGGCTATAGAGTCAGCTAAATGCTGCCACAGGATTGTTTTAACCATAGAGTCCACGATAGGTTTAGGAGCGTTAATCATGTCCTGCCTATCTTGTGTAATATCTACTTCAAACTCGTTCCATACCTGTGCCATTTGCTCTTGGAATAGCTTATCTAGGATAGGGTATGGTCGGTTAATAGTGTCAGCGAAACCTAGGTCGTCCCCAAGGAATAAGGGGTATTCTGAGGTTTCGTGTCCTGTGTTGTTTAAGTTAAAGACAGTCTTACGTTTAGGTGCTATGCCTAGATAGTTCTCTAGTTCTTGGTATCCACCTACGTGTACCTGCTGCTCTCTTTGGTCAACTATCTGAGGCACGGTAGATGCCTCAGGAAAGTAAGACCATAGCTCATGTTTGTTATTTACCACTACTGTGGTATACGTAAGTCCATGTCGATTTAGCAGTTCCTTGGCCTTATCACACCAAGGACAGTCTAATTTTGTTACAATAAAAAAGTCATTAGAATCCATTAGTGCTCCTTATAATTTACACGCGCCACTATCGCATGTCTCTTCTTGTTCAATTACTTCCTCACTTTCTGTATCAATGAAGTTTTGGTAATACGATGTTTTAATACCAGCTAATGCTTGTCTAACGAACCAATTAATAGTTTCTATTAAAGGTATTTTCTTGTTATCATACTTAGTAAAGTCTGTGTAATAATCACAAGAAATAGCTTGGTCTGTGTAGTTCTGGAAAGCTTGGTAGTATGGAATCATGTCCACGTCCCATGCTTTTAAGTGTGTGCCTTTAACGAAATGTTCGGAGATAAACTGCACTTTTCCACGTCTAGCGCTCTTATAGATTACTCGTTGTCTGCTAGGGTAAATACCGTTTGTAGCATTACTAAATACAGAGCTTGATTCTGTAGGCATAAGTGCTACTAGAACTGAGTGACCTCTAGGCTTGCCGCGTCTAAGTTCCCAATCCATAGTAGGGAATCTATACCCGTGCATAGTATCGATAGGTAGCCAATTTAGGTCTACACCCTCTACAGGAGGACAAGTACCGTCTTCAACCATATCCTGACTAGCTTTAAGTAAGGAGTAGTAGTGAAGTTCCGCTAGGCTCTCAACAAAATCTAAAGATTCTTTAGATCCGTCGTAGTCTAAACCTTCTTGGTATAGTCTAGAAGCTAATCCAGTAACTCCAATACCTACAGAACGTCTGCGTAATAGATTATGCTTAACGGAGTCTGTAAGTGCACACTCAGAAGCTTTAACCATCATTGCCTCTACTGTACGTAGTGCAATGTCAGCCATTTCAAAATACTCTTCATTAGAGATTTTTGCTACGTTTAGAGCTGCTAGTGAGCAGTATGCTATTTCGCCTTCTGATATGTAATTTCTGTAGATGTCGTGCATGTCTACAAAGCCTTTAGTAGGAAGCGCAATTTCAAGGCAAAGATTGGATTGAGTAATCGTATCCATAAACGGTGTATGTTCATTAGCACGGCTCAGGTTTATGCAGTATACTCTACCAGTCTCCCAACGTGCCTGTATAAAAGCAATAAGGACTTTTAAAGCTTTTACTTTAATATGCTTCTTACCGTCTAGTAATGCGTCTTGTACGAAGTCCATGTAATCTTCCATATGGAAGGCTTCATGGACTTCAGGGGCTTCCTCTATCGAGAATAAATACCAGTCGTCGTTGTTTATAACTGCTCTAACAAAATCGTCGTTGTAAGCAAAACTATAATCTATTTTATCAATACGTTGTGATAAGTCTATACGCTGGGTTTTCCAAAGTAGCATTGACTCAATATCTGGGTCAATACACTTCAAAGTCATTGTAGCTGAACCACCACGGGCTAGCTGAGTAAACTTTTTAACAGAAGCTTCAATTGATTTGTAAAGAGGTGCTTTACCTAAATGAGCAATACGACCTTCTTTGACAGGGTCTCCCTTAGAGCGAGTATTAAGTGTAATACCAATACCAGCTTTTTTAGAGGTCATTTTAGAAGCTAAGTGTTCCGCTACTTCTAATGAGTCTACAGTATCATTTGCTTCAATTACTGAGCATGAAATAGTATCGAAGTTACCATCCCTACAACCAGTATTAACTGGAGTTGGAAGGTTTAGCTTAGATAACATTACAGCTTTAGCAGTTCTATAGGCTAAGTCAGTTACTCCGTGCAAGGATATTGCAATACCTAGTACTGCCTGGGCAGGAGTCTCTATAGCTTCTTCGTTTTCTTTAATAGCGTATTTATCAATGAACTGTTTTACAGTTGGGAACTCTAAGTCTAGAGCTTCTAGTTCTGTGTACCATTCATTTATAAGTTCTCTTTTCTCGAATAGAGCTACGTCATCCACCCAATGTTTCCAATAACCTAAGTCCGACATTATTTCCATAAAATCATAGAAATCTATAGCTTCAGGGTGCATAATGCCTAGAGTATTGGACTGCGTTTTGTAGATATTGGCTCTTTCCACCTCAGCAGCAATTCTACTCCACTCTACTTGCTCTTTGTCTAGACATACTTGAATTATTGTATCGTTTATGTCTGTGGTAGATACTCCGTCTATTAGACGAGGTATTACTTTACTAAGTAACTCGTACTCTTTTTCTACTTGGTCTTCAGAGTTACGAATAACATAAGTAACCCACTTTCTTAATTTAGCGTGATTAAAAGGCTCTTTAGAACCGTTTCGTTTTGTCACTAACAATAGTTTTTTCTCCTCTTATTATTTATGAAAATTCTATACAAAATTATGTATTTATGCAAGAGATTTTTAGCCTAAAAAACCCTCCGAAGAGGGTTTGATTATAACTTCTCGTGTTCAAATAACTCTCCTAGAAGAGAGGATTCTTTGCTTCTCACGCAGTAAGACCAATCAGGGAAGTCAATATGTATAATAGGTAAATTACCGTAACGGCCTATAAAATCTGTAAGTACAGTTAGCCCACTAGTAGCCTTCATTGACGTCTGTCTAACATCACCATTGATAACAATCTTAGAGTCCCATCCGGTTCTAAGTAGTAGTGTTTTTAACACACTCCATTCGATATCTTCAGCTTCATCTATTATAACAAAGGCGTTATTGAATGTCAAGCCTTTTATATGCTCTAGAGGTAAAAGTTCTATCCTCTCTTGCTCTAGTAACCTTTCGTATCTATGTTTTCCAATGCGTTCTTTAATTGCGTTAGAGACCGGTGCTATCCACGGCTCCATCTTCTCGTTTTTTGTGCCAGGAAGTAATCCAATAGACCTAGTACCTTCTATTTGATTCGGGCGCGCAATTATTATTTTTTCGATAGGCGATGAATTATCGTCCAACATATCAATAGCTATCCAAGCTGCTATTGCTGATTTACCAGAACCTGCAACACCTGTACCAACTATAATATTAAAATTCCTAATGGAATTAATATATGACTTTTGCTTGTCATTCTTTGGTAAAATAGGCTTCCTTTCGTATACAGGGGAATCTCCGACAAATTTGTTCTTTCTATCTTTTTTAGACATAGTGACCTTTACTAAAAATCTCTCCGTAAACCTTATCCATGAATACTATTATACATACAACTTTCTAAAAATCAAGTGAAATATTCCAATTCACACCCGTAAATCAGACGGGTGCGCCCACCACCGATGCAAGAATTACCCTGAAAATAGAGTTACACACGCGTATTTATAATTTTAAAAAGTTGTTGACGAATAACCATAATTTTCGTATAATATGTACATTATTTTAATTGAGGAACGATAATGAAAAAGAATGGTTCATTAGGTTTTGTGAATTTGTATCGCGACAGTAACAACAGGTTACGTTTAAGTGCGTACCCTAAGCCTACGTATTTGGCTGCTGTAAACTCTAGAATAGAGAGCCCTATAGCATTGTGTGTGGGTACTCACGAAATCTTTACCTCTGAAGTACCAGCAGAGCCAGACTGCGAGTCTAACTACTGGAGGGGTATGCGCAAAGGCCAGCTTATAGGATTCCTGAAAGGCGTGGTGTTTACTGTTGCGGTTATTAGCTTATTCTTTGCAAGTTTAGCGGTGGCGGTATGAATTATTCAAATAAACATGAAAGAATAAAAGCTACTTCGGACTGGAAATCTAGGTTCAAGTTCTTAGAGTTACGAGAAATTGGTGAGAGAAGTATAGCAATCTTAAAAATGCCCTATGGAGTAGCTAGACGTAAGGAAATTATGTCCCTTTTATCAACAGGATATAGAATATGCCTAAATTGGTCTGGTGGGGGTGGTTGGAATGTCAAAGATAAAGACCTAAAATACTTACTCAAAAAAGGCAAAGTTAAAAGATTTAAACAGTACGAAGACTCTGCTATATCAGATCATAAAAGCCATACGTATATAGGAGTATAGATATTATGAACTATATGAAACTACCTCCTAAGGTAGACTTTAAAAAAGTTAAGCTACCAATCGGTACTAGAATTAAGTTTACAAAAGAACTTAGTAGTGGCCCTGATGAATTTAGTCCTGGAAACCTTTACGCTGAAAAAGATTCTACAGGTGTAGTGTACGAGCACGGGGGCTGGGAAGGCCACATGGTTAAATGGGACAAGTGGAATGCAGAGTTTGGAGCAATATACGGTGAGGAATTTGTAATTGATTATGAGTACTACAGAAAAAACAATATTAGCATTAGTGACTGGCTTAGCTCTAACAGCCTGTAACCATAATAGTTTAGATAAAGCTAAACAAGACTTTGCCTGCAAGGACAAAGGAGGGGTTTACAGTTACGCAGAAATAAATAATACCGTATGTAAAGACGGTAGTTACTTAAGATGGAGAGATTTAGTAATACCTCCTGAATACTACCCTGATACTAATATAAAAGAGGAATAAACTAATGAGTAAAGCTAGAGGATTAGTCTAAGAGCTTATACAGATATACCCTGACGATGATTCCTTACACAAACTTTTAAAGAAAGTAGAAAAAGAAGAGCTGTATAATAGTAGGTTTGAATTTTCAGGTGCTGAACTGAAGCGCATTAAAATTAATGCTAAACTTGAAGTTCTAAATGAGTTAGTAGATACTATACACGTGTATGGTAGACCGTTTGTTCGTGAAAAAATAACACACTTAAAACGTGTTCTAGGAGAGATAAATGTTTGATGCAAATTTAAGATATGGTGTGCGTGATAAGCAGGCGGTATTTGTTAAACCGTACAACTTAAACAGTGGATTACGAGAAATAGGATTAACCACTAAAGAAGTGTATCTGGCTATTAAGATAACAAAGCACAGTATACGTATTCTGATTGACGGGGTTTGGTTCTACCTAGAAGAAAACGAACGTAAAGACCGTGGTGCTTTAATAGTATACGAAGGTAATGCTGATTTTACAGGATTTATTGACGAAAATAGCCTAGAGAGGGCTAAAGAAATTTTGGAGTAGAGTAATATGAAACTTGAACATAATAAGGTGTATTTAGTACACGCTAGAAACAGCTATGTGGCCTTGTGGGATGAACAGGAAGAAGTGTTTATTGTGCCACGTTATAAGCTGGGGACTAGGGATACTATTTATGAGGTATACGTTGATGTTATAAAAGAACTTGATGTAGTTGTTCCAGAATGGCATGCAGCGGATGACCTTACTGAGTTCCTGCATAAATGCGCTGCGCAACACTATGATGAGTATGACCCACGTTTAGAACCTGAGATTAAATACGGTAAATAGTGGTGAAAATTAAAAAATCACTTGCAAATTTGCTGTAAAATCTATATAATAGTTTACAGAAATTGAGGGAAAAACTATTTAAGGAGATTCCCATGTAATTAACGAACTAGGAGTTTATTTAGTGTCAGACAATAAAGATTGCAAAACGTCACACTACGACTTTACGTATCACTTACGTAGAGACGATACACTAACTGGTCAGGTCGTTTTAGACCCGTACGCAGTTGCAAAAATTTGGAAGTTGGGTGAACGAGACCCATCTGGTTGCCTTTTTCATATATTAAAGACAGTCGCAAGACTTGGACAGAAAGAAGGCAATACCCTAGAACGTGAAATACAATCAATTGAACTTACCTTACAACGTTATCGTGAGGTACGTAAGATTAATGAATTTGAAATAGATTCAGAAGAATACAACCTATAATGCAAGTGTAGCAGCCCTTACAACAATTTAGAGGGCTTACGTCTTCCGCTAGGAACTTTTGTTGTGGTTCAGAGTTGGCGTATACCTGTGTGGTGCATGTATCAGTTTAAGTTTAGCTGACAGTCTATACACAGAACAGAGCCTGGCGACCCTTACCGGTAGCCCGTTCTGGAAAGAGTATAGAGTGACTAACCAAAGGCAGAGAGGAACGGCATAATCGCACTCGCTGACCGGCGACCGGAGTACCCCGCGCAAAAAATAGTAGACTTATTAGAGGAAGTATTTTAATGACGTTACAAGTTCTTGAGGCTTGCGACTATAACGATAAAAATGAAAATGGATTCTACCGCGTTTTAGCGGTAGATACCTATTTCTGTAAACGTTTTACGGGGAATGGTGAAAAACCCGCTAATGCCCGTAAGCGATACAAGCTAGGGTCGTTTTACGACCCAGATTGCTTGCAACAACTCTTACCCGTACTTCAAAGCCTAGAGAATGACCCTCAAAAGTTGGTTATTAGGCATAAGTATTGTAGAGCAAAACAAGGTGATAAGGTTTTTCGTCGAGTAGACGAGGTTGAGCCACATCCATCGAAAATTATAGCAATAGACGTTGACGGAATCATTCGTCCAGCTCATATATCTGCTACTGACCTTATTTCGCAGGGAAATTACGTCTGTAATTTACTACATAAATGCGATCCGGAGGTCTTCCCTGACGACATGGCTTTTATTTGCCAAGCGTCTGCTAAAGCAGGTATGACTGAAAATATCCGTATTCACTTGTGGATAGAAAATGATTCTAATCTTACGCAAGGGCAACTTCGTAATTTATTTATGCAAGTTAACTCTAGATATAAGGAAATTTTTGATACTAGCGATGAGTTAGTAGATACCGCATTGTACCATGACGTACAGGCGCATTATACGGCTGCCCCAATGTTCATTGGTGTAGACGACCCTTTTATTAGAAGCCCAAGAACCGTCTATGAATACGGAGTAGTAGCTAGAATACCTAATACTATTTCATCTTACGCAAAGACTGTGCGAGCCTCGGAAGAGGAGGTCTATGAGTACCTGCAACAAATTGATGGTGGCTCAGAAGCATCAGAAGCGTTTTGGAGAAAATGGTCTGTTGTAGAAAATTGGAATATAGCCGAATCCGGCTTGCGTACAAAAATAATTTCATTATACCATGAGGCTGTTCAGGATACCTTTAACATAGATTTACTCGATTCTATGGTTAAAAAAGTCCTAGAGAAGAAACGTCCAGGTTCTGAGCAAGACTACGTAAACCAAGCTAAAGCCGCAGCTATAATAGAGATAAAAAACAACTCTGTTAGAAGCATTCCCAATGAGTATGAAAAACTTCCTATATCCACTATTCAAAGTGGGTCTTTACCAAAATATCTAGACATTAACAAAGAAAAAATGCCTAGTGACGGTGTAGTATTTCTAAAAGCATCGTTGGGTACGGGTAAAACACATACTGTTGAAACTTGGTTAAGAAACGGCTATATTAAAGGAAAATTCTTAGCACTTACTGATACATCCGCGTTAGTAGAATCAAACGCCGCCAGATTCAAAGCTGGAGACTTTCGCTCGCCTCAAGCAAGGTTAGACTTCGCTACTGGAGCACTGGATAGATTATCAGGAACTCTACATAGCTTAGTAAAGATTAAAGATTTCACTAGAGACTTTGATTTCTTATTTATTGATGAAGCTGACTCGGTACTAAACAACCTATTGTTTGCTAAGATTATCGATGATGAAGTTAGGTTTCAAATTAGGGAAATTTTATTTGAATTACTCACTTATACTAAAGTGGTAGTTTTATCTGATGGAGACTTATCGGAAGAGACTGTAGCGCAATACATAGAGCTAGTTGAAGGTAACAGAGATTTTTACCGAGTAGATCACTATCGCCCAAATTTAAAAAATATACCTGCTTATCGACACCACAAAGAGTCCTCTATATGGGGAGCTGTTCAAGGGTCGTTAGAGACAGGTTCTAGGGCGCTGGTCGTTACCGACCAAGGGCCCGACAAGCTTAATATAATGCAGAAAACTCTATCAAGAGCCTGCCCAACCAAAAACATAAAGGTAGCCCATGCAAATTCTAAAATGGATTCAGACGTACAGCAAATCATTAACGATACAGACGTTGCACTCGAAGGCATGCGAGTGGATGCTCTCCTATGCTCCCCTAGCGTCACTAATGGAGTTGACTTTAGCTATTTCGATGCAGTTTTCGTAATAACTAAGACTTCTAACCATACTCCAAATATGCGATTCCAGGCTTTAATGCGTGAGCGTGATCCTAGTGAAGTTCATTATTTTTTTAGTAATATCAAAGGATACGTTACCGGATATAAGGACTCTAAGGTAGAATCGGGATGGTTTGAAAAAGCTAGACATAGTTTTGCTCTAAGGAGAGAACGAGAGTTCAGGTCTTACTTAGGTACATTTAATTACTACCTAATTAGAGCAGGATGCAAAATCGAAGCCATTACAGACCCTTATGAGCCGCCAGACGAAGCTGCAGCTAAAGAAGATTACTATATCGAAAGAGCAACAGCGTTACTAAATTCTAAGGCAGATTCATTCATACCAAGGCACAACGATGCCTATGAGTTGAAAATGCTTTATTGTGCGTTATACGACGTAGATGAAGACAGTATCAGCTTTGACGATGCTCATGCTTTTGTTCAGTTAAAGATTGAAGAGAAGCTAGACTTTTTACACTCCATTATCCCAGTGTTCTGGGAAGAAATTAGTAAAGCATCTACTCAGAAGCTAATGGTAGCTCTTAGAGAGAAAGGTAAGCACTTTTACTTAGCAACAGGACAACAAGCTAGACCAAGCATGGCTTATGCCAAAAATGTCCTTAAAAGGTGTATGATAGAAACATTAGACGATGTAGAAGAGGTAAAAGAGTTGTATAGACGCTATTGCTTGTTCAAGGGCTACGAGAATCCACTTAATAAAGAGGAAAAAGCCTGTGAAATCGTTTGATGACTTAGCTAACCCACACAAAGCACGCCCGCCTAGAAAGCGTAGGCGTGCTCCAACCAAAAACCCAAACCCACCAAAACTTAAAGAGGTAGACAAAACACGATGTCAAATAGTACCCCTTGTGGTACGACTATTTCCAGAGCTATTAGAACATAGCTTTAGAATCGATCCCATCAATCCTCACAACACATATATTCAGATACTCTCAGAAGCAGGAAAATTAAGAAAAGAATTGCTAAATCTCTTATAATCTAATATAATATACGTATATTAAGAAATGAGGAAAGATTATGAAATTCGATAGAGTTAAGTTTGTAGAAGATGCAAAACAAGGCGCTATGGTAGTAACATTTCAAAAAGTTGACAAATCTATCCGCAAGATGGTTTGTACCTTGCAACCAGAAATCGTAAATCCTACACTTAAAGGTGGAATGCGTAACACACGTCCGGAGGACGTTACGCCTGTTTATGACCTTGAAGCAAAAGGTTGGCGTTCTTTTAGAAACGATAGTGTAATGTCAGTAGAGGAGCTATAATTATGGCTAGAGCTAAACTTGATGTAACTCCAGAACAAATGGAGAGTGTAATCGCTTATTTGGAAACAGATAAGGCGACTAAAAAAGCTGCCTGTGAGATGCTTGGCATTGCGTATAATACTAAGCGTCTAGGTACGCTTATCGAAGATTATCAGCAAGGTCTAGAGCGGGACAAGCGACTTCGCGCTAAAAAGCGTAAAGAACCAGTTACAAAAGCCGAAGTGGTAAATATCATCACAGATTACTTGTCTGGTGATTCTTTAGCTGAACTATCAGATAACTACTACCGTAGTACAGCTATTCTTAAATACCATCTAGAAAAGCACGGTGCTCTTCTTAGAACTAACGAGCGTGTAAACGAGCTTAACCCGCCTTTGTTACCTGATGAATGTATGGCGGATTCTTTTGAAAACGGACAATATGTATGGGTAGCCAAATATGGCTCGATTGGTATCGTTAAGGCAAAATTTAAAAATGCGTATCGTGTTAAAGTAATCAACGAGTCAATGAACCAGTATTGTTATCAGCCTCCAGAAGAGCTTGGGTCGCTCGAGCACTTGATAGAGCTTGGAGTGGATGTTAAGGGACTTATTAAGTCTGCAATGTCCGATGATGATATTTTGATAAAAGTTAACGAGGGTGTAAAAAATGCCAACAAGCGAACTAGATAAATTTGTGATGCCGGCATCACAGCAAGAATTAACCGAAGCCGACCTAACTAAACGCGAGCTTGAAGCTAGCAAAGAGGTCATAGCGAAACTAACTAGGATTATAGAACATATTATGACTAAACAAACCGATGAAAACTTTGCAACGTGTGCAGACGCAGTACGAAAAGAGAATACTGCGCTTAAAAAGCGTATTGCTGAAATAAAACAACTAATGGAGAACGACTTAGTCGTTGTTACACGTAAAAAAGATTTTCAGATTAAAGAGCTACAAAGTAAACTTGAGCAAACTGTCTCTGAAAAAGAGAAACTGATCATAGAAACCAGGTGTATGATTAATAAGCTAGAAAAACGATGCGAAGACTATGAGAAAAAAGAGCGATGCGTTAAACAGTATATAGCCGATGTTGAGTCGAAACTGTTTCAGTCTAATGGTACGGTCAACATCTTGAAACAAGACCTTGCTAACAAGCAAGAAGTAGTCAATAAACAACAAAAAGAGCTAGAGACAGCCAATATAGAATTACGTCATTATCGCTTCAAGGATGAAGTTAACCAATTGCTATCTGATGTAATCTCAGGGGTCGATGCTGAGATTATGAACCTAATGGAAGAATATGGCATTGAAGACTCTGGGATCTCCGTAAAATTTGTAGTAGAGGCGGCAGATGAAGACGAGTAATCTTACCGCAGGATCTGGTAAGCTAGAATTTCACAATAAAAACCGACCAGAGCATATCTATAGTGTAGAAGATGTATCTGAGCTAGTCTTCAAGGTAAAAGATATGTTCTTAGACTCCCCAGTCCTACTAGGTGGTTCTCTAGCAACATTTCACTGTCTACCAGAGCCTAGCTTAAAATTTAAGTATGCGCGAACAATGAATAACTCTGACATTGATATATTTATCCTAGAGCGTGGCGATCGTAGGCTTGCTACTTATGTATTCAACCAGCTTATTACGGTTCACTTAGGTTGTGTAGACTTAGAAAAGCCTGGAGACCCTGAATACTACCTAATGAAAGGTATACGAAAAATATACTCTCTTCATAGTGGTAAGTATAACCGCAAGGTTAACCTTATTATAGTAGACGGCGGTGTGTATTCTAATAGTGTAGACAATTTCTTGCGAGAAGCCATGGGGCACGATTTAGCTATGTGCGCTTACTTAGCCCCTGTCTCAGTTGAATCACCCATAAAAAAGATTACTACACGTAACTTTAATGAAAGTATCGTATCACGTCGTGTTAAGTATAAGTCTAGACTATTAAATACTGATGCTCTAGCTAAGCTGAACACACGAGTGGACGCGTTAGGGTTTACTAAGTCAGAAATTCATTAAATTTCTTGACCAAAAGCCCAAATCATAATATAATACCTTTTCAATAATAAAAGAAGGAAATAAAAAATGTCTGACTGGACACCTGAAGCAAAAGATGAACTAATCGCGCAATACGTAACAGAAATTGAAAAATTTCCAGAAGCAGAGCGTGGCGACCACAGTGCGGAAATCGTGAAGAGCTTATCAGAGCAATTTGATAAGACTGTTAACGGTGTACGTATTATCTTATCAAAAGCTGACGTTTACGTCAAGAAAACTCCAACCGCTAAAGCAGCTAAATCTGCTGACGGCTCAACTGGCGCTAAGCGTGTTAATAAAGCACAAGCAATTGAAGAACTAAAAACTGCAATTGCAACTATCGACGAAGACCTAATCGACGAAGATATCGTGACTAAGTTAACAGGTAAAGCTGCGCAGTACTTCACAAGCGTTCTAACACAAGCAACAGCACTAAAGGGGTAATAATATGGATGCAAAAACTTTTGAGCGTAACGCACAAGGCGACTTCTACCTGTATTACCGAAAAAGTGGCAGCAATCAAATTACCTACCTTACGGGGACTCGTGACTTACACGAGTCTTCCTACATAGAAAAGGAATTACCTGATAATGCCAGACGTAAAAATTCTGATGGTAGTTATCATATAGTAGCCAATGAGGATGGTAGTGTAAATGTGCTGAATAACAACAGAGTTGCGGTATGGAGTTGGAACTCATACAAGCTACGATTCTTACCACTATCTAGAATTGTTAAGATTGTACCCCTGAGTTCTGTACTAGGGAATAGCAATGCTGGAAGGTCACGTAGATAAACTAGAAGTCGAACTATTCAAAAACGACGAAAAAGGAATCTTATACAAGCTGTCAGTAACCGAGTTTAGAGGTAAGTCTTATCTTTCAGTTCGGGAATGGTATTTAGATTTTGAGGGAGTTTATGCTCCAACAAAAAACGGATTTACAGTCCCGTATACTCTAGATACCACACTGGCTCTGTTTGAAGCCTTGGTAGATCTTCTGTCTAAGGCAGAAGTGTTAGAAACTTTACTAGAGAAACGAAATGAAAGAACTACTTAAAACTGCTTCTGAAGCCTACTACGATGGAAACCCAATCCTTACTAATGAGCAATACGACACATTAGAACGTATGTACGGACAAACTATCTCTGGTAACGGAGACACACCTCACGCATTTAGAATGTACTCACTTCAAAAGTGCTACGACATGCAGGATGCCCCACTAAGCATCGAAAGATGTACCAAAACTCCAAAGCTAGACGGAGCTGCTATTTCATTATTATACGTCCAAGGAAATTATACATTGTCTCTTACTAGAGGTGATGGATTTAAGGGACGCGATATAACAGATAAAATCCGACAGCTTGTTCCGCATAAGATCGAAACCGACAAGGATTTAGTACAAATTACTGGAGAAGTAGTTTGTAGTCACACTATGCCTAATGCGCGGAATTACGTATCTGGAGCTTTAAACCTTAAAGACTTCGACGAGTACTCTAGCAAGGTTGTAGAAGGATCTATTGAATTTGTTGCCTACTCTGTACAAACCTCGGAATCTTCTATTGGTATTACTACTTCATATCCGGATGACATGAAGTTCTTATACCGAAACGGATTTTTGCCTGTAACTGAACTACAGATAGAAGATGGTTTAGCCTCTGCTTATGGAACAGCAAGCTTTCTAACAGACGGAATTGTGTACAGACTATCTAGTAACGCTCAATTCAAAGCGCATGGCTTTACCTCTAAGTTTCCAAAAGGAGCTTTTGCTTTCAAGGAGAATGCTGAGGCTGTGGAGACTACTCTTTTAGACGTAGTTTGGCAGACTGGAAAAAGCGGCAAGGTTTCTCCAGTGGCGATTCTAGAACCTGTTATGGTAGGGGATGCGAAAGTATCTCGCGCTACTCTTAACAATATAGAATTTATAAAGGCGCTAGACTTAGAAATAGGATGCAAGGTAGGCATTGTTCGCAGCGGTGAAATTATACCTTGTGTAGTTTCCCGTATTGATTAGAGTACACGGTGATATAAATCAAAAAATCACTTGTAATTTTTGACAAACGTGTATATAATACTTTCATGGTTTGGGGGAGATAAGAACTTCTCCGTAAACCTAGGAAGTTCTCTCCCAGACCTGACCAAGGAATAACTATGGAAATTTTAGTACCAACAGAATGTCCCTCCTGCGGAAGTGAGCTAGAGACAGTAAACAGTCAATTGTTCTGTCGAAACTCTAAATCATGTCCTGCACAATCTACTAAGCGCGTACAGCACTTTTGTAAGATTTTAAAAATCAAGGGATTCGGAGAGGTCACTGTTAATAAACTAGAGATTTCTCATATTAACGAGCTATTAACTCTTACGGAAGAGTTTTGTAAAACAAAAGGGATAGGGGATAAAACCTCAAGCAACTTAGTAGCTCAGATTCAAGACCGACTTAATAAGAAAATCTACGTATCAGATTTTATCTCAGGAATGTCAATACCTTTAGTAGGTACTTCACTAGCCAAGAAGCTAGGCTCAATTAAAATAGACGACCTGTCATATGAAGCTATACGCGAAGTAGGTGGTGGCGATAAAGCTGCAAACAACTTAATGGCTTGGATCGAAACAGACTGGATTCCAGAATTACAAACCGAATGGGATCAGTATTTAGTAACAGAAAAAACCGTCAGTAATACTGTACAGCAAAAAGGTGTAGTGTGTATTACAGGCAAACTAAACGACTTTCCTAATCGAAATGCCGCAGCAACACATTTAGCGTCACTCGGTTGGGAAGTAAAATCATCAGTAACCAAAACAACACAATACTTAGTCTGCGAAGATGATTCAAAGACAGGTTCAAGCTCTTACAAAAAAGCAGAGAAACTTGGACTACCTATTGTGACAATCAAAGAATTAGAGGATAATTATTAATATGGCAAAATTTAGCTGGAATGAAGATAACACTGCGCAACTAGTAGACATGGTAGGCGCTCCTGACGAGACAATTACTCAAGCGCAACTAATCGAAGTAGCAGAACAACTTGGAACATCAGCGCGTTCTGTAGGTTCTAAACTTCGTAAAATGGACTACAGCGTACAGAAAGCTAGTGAAGCTCGTAGCTCAGCATGGTCTGAAGCAGAAGAAGCAGAGCTAGTAGCATTCTTAGACGCAAACAGCGGTGATTACACTTACGGCGAAATCAGCTCTGCTATCCTAGGCGGGAAGTTCTCTCCTAAACAAGTACAAGGTAAAGTACTTAGCCTAGAAAAAACATCTGACGTGAAGCCAACTGAAAAAGTTGCTCCACCACGTAAATATACTGAAGAGCAAGAAGCTAAGTTCGTAGAAATGGCTCAAGCCGGTGAAAGCCTTGAAGCAATTGCAGAAGCGTTAGGTGTAAGCCTTAACTCTGCTCGCGGTAAAGCTCTAGCGCTAACTAAGTCTCATAATATCGAGATGCCTAAGCAAGCGAAAAGCAACGCACAAGCTCGCGTAGACGTATTTGAAGGCGTTGACGTTGAAACAATGACAGTAGAACAACTAGTAGAAGCTACTGGACGTACTGCTCGCGGTATTCGTTCTACACTATCTCGTCGTGGCTTAACATGCGTAGACTACGATGGTGCTGCAAAGCGTAAGAAGTTAGACGAAGCATCTGCTGAGTAATATTTAGTACTACCTAAGAGGGAGTGAGTGAGTTACTCACTCCCTTTTTTCTTATAGGGGCAATAATGATAAATACTGAAGGCTTAGTCCTTAAATTGCTGATGCACAGTAAAGAGTCAGAACAAGCATTATTAGCCTTCTCAAGAATAAAAGAAAAGCACTTCTCAGAATCCTTCAAACCCGTATTTACTGCTATTAAAGATTTCTACCACGAGTTCAACACTCTGCCATCTAGTAACGACATTTCTATTTATAGAGGAAGGTCGGCTAGGGTTCAAGTGGTTCTAAAGTCTATTCAGAATTTAGATATTACTAACCTAGACTTAGATGTGGCGGTGGAAGCTTTATTAGATAACCACTCCCAAGAGGTTGCGCTAGACTTAATAACCGATTTTGTAGATAACGTATCGCTCCTTTCTAGGAATGAAATGTTGGACACCTTGGCTAGACTACCAATCTACTTTGAACAAGAGATTGAGTCTCCAGAGAAAGTATTAACTGCGCATGAGCTAACCGCGTTCAAACCTAAAGAAGACATTCTTAAAGACGCAGTTCTACTTGGGTTATCTAATACGTGGGACAGTAAGATAACGTGTCAAATAGAAGACCTAATACTGTTAGGGGGAAGAAGAGGATCCGGTAAAAGTATTGTATGCTCCAACATTGTAGCAAATCAGATGGAGCAAGGAAACGTTGGTGTCTATTTCACAATAGAAATGACTGGGCAGGAGACATTCCAGAGGATACTTTCCATAGTTACTGGTGTTAACTATGGGAATATAAAAGCTGGTGAATTTAGTGTTGAAGAGCAAAAAGCTATCGCAGAATGGCTGGCTAGTCAATACGAAGAGTCAGAAGACATTTTAGATGAATTTCTAAAGTCTGACGACCCTGACCCTTACTTATTCGAAAAACAACTAAAATCAACTTGCACTCCTATTAAGGACAGTAAGTTAGTTGTTATAGATGACAGGGAACTTTCACTAGCATCAATCGATGTTCAGCTATCAAAACTAAAAGCCAAGTATGGCGATAGGTTCAAGGTTGCCGTAATAGATTACGTTAACCAAGTGGTTTGGGATGGTCACGAATCTGAAATGTATGATTGGAAGATACAGACTATTATAGCTAAGCAACTTAAAAACTTAGCTAGGAAATATGGAATACTAATTGTTTCACCTTACCAGATAGACTCTACCGGAGAAGCTAGACTTTCTAAAGGTATACTAGATGCTTGCGATACAGCACAGCTACTCGAACCAGATAAGGAAACCAGCACAATTACATTCATACCGTCAAAAGTTAGAAGCAGTTCTGACGAAGTTACATCGACGGTAGCAATAGCATGGAATTGTCTAAAGATACATCCTAAAGAAGTCAATATAGACGACTTGAGACCAGAAGAAGAAAGTAAAGAAAATACTTTCCCATCTGGCGCAGGAGAGTTAGTGTAATGTCTAGAGTTGAAGAGATTTTAGATAAAAAGAAAATTCACTACGTTCCTAAGGGTAAAGATGTATTAGTTAAGTGCTTCAACCCAGAGCACGAAGATACGCATCCTTCATTACGTATAGACCGGGAAACTGGTCTATACCACTGTTTAAGTTGTGGCTATAGAGGAAACCTACTTACTCAATTACGAGACCCTACCCCAGCGTACACCGCAAAGGTAGCAAAAATAAAACAGTCAATTTCTAAGCTTCGCGCCCACCGCGTAGTTTCGTACCCTGCCGACATGCATTCACCTATTACGTATGCGTATAGGGGCATTGGTATAGATACGCTAGAGAAATTTGGTGCATTTAAATCGGAAGAGATGTTTCCAGATAGGATAGTAATACCTATCTCAGACTATGACGAAAACCTAGTGTGTATGATTGGTAGATATGAAAACACTGACATATCTCCTAAATACCTAATGAAGCCCAAAGACGTTCAAACTCCTTTGTTTCCGTCACCTATTAAATGTGACCTATCCTCAGGCGTTTTGATACTAGTGGAAGGTTTATTCGACGTAATTAACTTACACGACAAATCTCTTACTAACGTCGCGGCAACGCTAGGAACAAAACAATTGACAGCCAAGAACATATTTGATAAACTATTACCATATATGTCGAGTGGCGTCTCGAAAATAGTAATCGTATTTGACCCTGATAAATCAGGAATCGAATCCGCAGATAAACTAAAAAAGCTAATAGACTACAATACGGACTTAGTATGCGAGGTTTACAAGTTACCTGGCTCTAAAGACCCTGGTAGCCTAACTTATGACGAGGTTCAGACTCTCAAGTCTAGAATCATGTAGCACACTAACTCAGTGTATAAACTAAGGAATTATATGAAAATAGCAATCATCCAAAAATGCCCATCCAAGACTGAATACCAGAAACTGTTCATGTTACAGAATCATGAGGTAGAAGTCTACAACCTATCAAGTACTAAGGTTTCTCGACTACTTAAACGAGATATAGACCTTACGCACTTCGACCCAACTAAATTCGACTACGTAATCCTCGTAGGTTCTGAAGCTCTAAAAAACTATACAAAACAAACATCAGTAACCGATTACACCGGAAAACAAGTTGAAGGTAAATGCGGTTATCCCAATTTCATTGCTAGTATCTCACCAGCAATGCTAGCATTTAAACCAGAAAACAAGCCCGTGTTCGACTTAACTGTAAAAGCCATTCATAATATATTTGGTGGCGTTGAAGAAGACATGGCAAATAAAAACTACGAGTTCTACAGAGAGACTGAAGATATTAAGAAGTTCCTTAGACGAGTCGAAGCCCACGGAACTGACGTAGTAGCTCTCGACTCCGAAACTAGTGCATTAGAACCTAGAGAAGGGTACATGCTAGGTATCTCTGTAACATACGAGCTTCACCAAGGAGCTTACCTAGACTCTGATGGACTAGACCAAGAATGTGTTGATATTCTACAAAGAATTATCGATACTAAGGACGTAGTATTCCACAATGCTAAGTTTGATATGAAGTGGTTTTTTTACCATTTAGGCGTAAGGTTTGACCACAGAGAAGGTCACGTACACGATACAATGATTCTTCACTATCTGTTAGACGAGCGACAAGGTACTCATGGACTTAAGTCTTTGGCACTTAAATACACAGATTTAGGGGCGTACGATGATGAACTTGACGAGTGGAAGAAAGATTACATAAAACAGTATTCTATTGACCCAGACACTTTTTCATACGACTTAATACCGTGGGACATAATCAAAGTATACGCTGCAAAAGATACAGACGCTACATTCCAACTGTTTCGTAAGTTCTACCCTATTCTTATGAAAAATAGTAAATTAAAATACTGTTACGAAGAGCTACAACTACCAGCACTTCACTTCTTAACTAGAATGGAAGACCGTGGAGTTCCGGTATCTGCCAACAGACTTCTAGAAGCTAACAACTACCTAGACAGTCAACTATCAGCTTACCGTAAACAGCTATGGGAAGTAGAAGAAGTAATAGAGCTAGAGCAAGAGCAAGGAGCAGTATTTAATCCTAACTCTGTTCAGCAAATTAGAAAACTACTGTTTGATAAAGTAGGCTTAAAACCGACAGGTAAATTGACAGGCACAGGTGCAATATCAGTAGACAAAGAGGTGCTAGACACTCTAGCTGCTCAGCATAAAGTACCAAAGCTTATTAAGAATATCAGAACGCATTTAAAACTTAAATCAACTTACATATCTAAGCTAATACCTTGTATTAATTCAGATAGTAGAGTACGAACAGGGTTTCACCAAACCACGACCACTTCGGGTCGATTGTCCTCTTCAGGTCGATTTAACATGCAGCAGCTTCCGAGAGATAATCCTATTATCAAAGGTTGTGTAGTACCTCCTGAGGGTTATAAAATAGTAGCCTTGGACTTAACCACCGCAGAAATTTATTTTGCGGCTGTCTTATCGGAAGATAAGGCAATGCAGCAAGTATTTATCAACATGAAGAAAGACCCTGATAAATACCCTGACTTTCACGCTAACGTAGCGTCTATGGTATTTAACTTACCATGTGAGCCTAAAGACGTTAAAAAGCTATATCCAGCGCTAAGACAGGCGGCTAAAGCAATCAGCTTCGGTATTAACTTATAAAGGTATCGGTTGCTCGTGAGAGCATCTCAGCTGAATAAATATAGAGAATAATCCGCTCAATTGACGGAAACCCTAACCCAGCAATGGTATGGCAATCCGCAGCCAGAGTTAGTAGGAATACTTTCAAATGGTTCAGAGACTCATAGAGCTTCCAGAACGGAAGCAACTAGGATGCTTCGGCATAATACGGCGGACACCTTATTAGTTAAGGTGATGGGATAGTCCATGCCTCTAGAAATAGAGGAATAACATGTTTATACGGGTCAGGCCCAGCTAAGGTAGCAGAAGCGGTTAATCTAGCATTCCTAGAGAATGACCAACCTGCGACTTGTACTGTAGAAGATGCGAAAGGATACATCCAAGACTACTTCCGTAGATTCAAGCAGCTTAAACGTTGGATTGATGAATGCCATAACCAAATCAAAGAGTATGGTTTTATCTATAATCACTTTGGTAGAAAGCGTAGACTACGCAACATTAACTCTAAGGATAGAGGTATTGCTTCTGGTGAAGTTCGTTCAGGATTTAACGCAATCATCCAATCTATATCTAGTGACTCATTGTTACTGGGTGCAATTGATGCGGATAAAGAAATCATAGAGAAAGGATTCCCTGCTGAAATCTTCGCTCTAGTACATGACTCCATCGTAGCAATTGTTAGAGAAGACAAAGTAGAAGAGTACATCGAGCTAGTAACTAGAAATGTGCAAAAAGACCGTGGATGTTCAATCCCTGACTGTCCTGTTGGTCTAGAGGCGGACTCAGAGCCAGGTGGTTCTAGAGACTATTCTTGTGGTAAATTAGAAGCTAAGTATCCAGACTTAGCTAAGGTAACATAATGAGAAAATTACTTAAAGTTTTTGGAGCTGAGGGAAGCTCTGATGATAGTAGCTTTGTAACATATCTATACAAGCTGGTTCTACATAGAACCGGCCCTACTTCCCCACAGTCTGAGATCCCTATATACTTGGACAACAACAAAGTAGGTACTGTATTACTACCTAATGTGACGGATGGTACTTTATATATAGCTTGTGACTTGACTATATCAGAAGAGTTGCTAAAGTTCTTAGTACCCACACTAACATTGGCAAATTCTGGTTATGTTCATGTGGAGTTGAGAGTAAAAGAGGTGTTTGATGTTTCTGGAGTGCCAATTCCCGATCTACGAAATTAGGAAGTACGTAGATAAATTCGAGGAGGGTAACTACATTGTTATTCAAACTAACAGAACTAGATGGGTGCTTGACTATAAGTACAAAACCGATGACGATTATGCTATACGCAGAATGAAGTTAAAAACCGACCCACTTTGTCCGTACAAAGTGTATCCGCTATATAAGATGCACAGGACAATAGGGCAGGTAATTCGTTCTAAGCATAGAGAGTTTATAGATAGTGCCGGTCGTATGATTAAATACAAACCTGCCAAGTTCTATACTATTAAAATAGCCAAGATAAGGGCGTCTTGGCTAACTCAAACAGGACACCGAGCGTATAAGGTTTTAGAAACTAATAAAACATTTGTATCTATAGATGGACAATATACCCATATAGCCTATGTTGAAGTAGGTAGGCGTACCTTTTTAATTGATTTAATAACTTCCGAGGAGCTTCCAGAGTTCAAAACAGTTAGAACAAAAATATGAGAAAAAAGGCAGTAATATCTAACAAGATATACTTAAACTGTTCTAAGGGCTCAGACTTGGAGCATAAGCTAGAGTCTGAGCTAACTTATGAAATAAACCAACAACCTATCTCAGAGTTCCCTTTGGTTATTAGACACCTTACTAGGATATCTGATATGGTTGTTACTTTTCCCGCAGGTAGAGTAGACCTAATACCAGATGATTACGAAATTGTAGACAAACGTAGCTACGAAGAAGCTGAAATACCAGAGCCTAGTTTTACTCTAAGAGAAAACCAAGCAGAAGCTAATGATTATTTTAGTGACGGTATGTCTGGTATTATAAACTGTAAACCTGGGTGGGGTAAGTCCATATGTGCTATGGGCTTAGTAGCTAAGTACCAATTAAAGACCTTAATAGTAACTACTACCACAGTTATACGTGATATGTGGGTTAAGGAAATAAAACAGCACTTTGGTATAGAGCCTTGTGTTATTGGAGGTGGGAAGGTTATAAATCCCGAATCTCCAATAGCCGTAGGTAATATACAAACAGTAGAGAAGATTATCCAAAAGGAAAGCGGTACGTATGGAATGCTGATAATCGACGAGTGCCACCATTGTTCTGCCAATACATTTACCAAAGTTCTGAACGTATCTAGAGCATCTATAAAAATAGGTCTTAGTGGTACATTGACCAGACGAGACGGTAAACACGTACTGTTTAACGACTTCTTTGGTTCTAAGAGGTTTGTTGGTAAAGATGAAAACCGTATGAAACCTACTGTGTGGGTTTATAGGTCAGCAGTACAAATCCCATCCAACTCTATGATTCCATGGGCACGCCGCGCCAATGCAGTTATGGAAGACCCACGACATTTAAGTGATGTTATTTTCATAACTAAAATATTGGAGCAACTAGGGCACAGAGTTTTAGTAGTTGCTGACAGGGTAGAGTTTTTAGAAAAAGCACACAAAGCGTTGCCTTATAGCTTAATAATAGCTAAGAACATGGCCGCTACCGCTGAAGAGAGGGAGATAGTCATGAATGCTGTTAAACAAGGAAAAGCACTATCACTATGTGCAACACAGTCTATATTCTCTGAGGGCGTATCCCTTAATGAACTGTCTGCTCTAGTCGCAGGCTCTTTGATTAGTTCCGAAGAACTACTAGAACAGCTTATTGGTAGGGTTCAAAGACCTGCTGAGGGTAAGTTGTCTCCTATAGTGGTGGATATAAGACTAGAGGGTGAAACAGCTAGAAGACAGTTCTATAACAGGAAAGCTCTGTATACAAGAGAGGGCTGGGAAGTTAAAGAAATGAGCAGGGCGGCAATGCTGGACTTGGTGAAACAACATGAGCAAACAATTAGCTAACGCTACACTTAACCTAATACTCGCAGAGGTTTCTAAAGACTTAGTAGACCCTATCATGGGAGACCATGAAAAGTATTGGCAAATACTATCTACAGGTATAGAGAAGTTTATACAGAAAATGGCCTCCTGCGAACATAACAATACCGTAACCAAGTTGAGCAACGGTGGCTTGTCTGGGTCAGGTAAGAAAATAATAAGCAAAATAACTCACTGCGAAGATTGTGGTAGAGTTTTAAACACAGAAGTATTTGGAAAGGTTAACAATCTAGATACCCTGTAGTGCAAATAAAATTAAAATATTTCTTGACATTTTGCAACATTATGTATATAATGGCTTTTCAAATTGAGGGATTAAACAAAATGACATACTTCGATTATGAATACTGTTACATATTAGGTGCAGGAATGCCTAAGAAAATACTGCGAGCTTTCGAGCTAACAAAAAACAGACGCGGCAACGATTTCCTAATAAATGAAGAGGGCTTACTTAAATCTAAAGCTTCTGCCTTGCATAAGGCTCAATACTTAGGACTTGCTGCGTTACGTAACTATGATGACTACGCAGAGTCTCAAAGAAAAACACTCAGTAGAGGGCTTATCCCAAACTGGATTAAACTAGGGGAGTTAGAAACCAACCCCCTGATTACTATAACAGAAACAGAAATTATTTTAAATAAGGAATAAATACATATGCTATCATTTGACGATTTACAAGGCGAAGCTAAAAAAGGCTCTAAAGTTAATTACATGAAACTACAAGACGGCACTAACCGTTTTCGTATTGTTGGTGACATTCTACCAGGTTACTTTTACTGGGTGAAAGGAGCAACTGGCGACGACCGCTCATTCGAATGCTTGCAGTTTGATCGTAACACAGAGAAGTTTAATTCTAGCTTACCAGACCCTGTTAAAGAGCTTAACCTACAGGATGGTAAAGGTAACGACTTACGTTGCGGTTGGGGATACCGTTGCCAAGTAATAAACGAAGCAACAGGCAACCTAGAGGTACTAACTCTTAAGAAAGGTATGCTACAAGATATCATCAAGTTTGCTAAAAAGCAAAAAATCAACCCAACTAGCTACGAGAAAGGTTGCTGGATTACAGTAGAGCGTAAGAAAACTGGCCCGAAAGTGTTCAACGTAGCTTACGATGTAGACCCATTCAGCTTTGTATCTGAGCCTCTATTAGAGGAGCACATGGAAAAGGTTAAAGACCTTAAACCAATGGCTGAAATTTTCCCACGTGAGACAGCAGAAGAACAACGTGCTCGTCTTAAAGTTCACCTAGAAGGTGCTCCGGCGGAAAACTCAGAGTCTGAAGAAGAAGCGACAGCAGAAGCAATGAACGAACTAGAAGACTAATTAGTTCGAAGAGGGTGGCGAAAGTCACCCTTCTTTTAAGGAATTACATGGATCATATTTTCGTAGCAGACATTCACATAAAGTTAGGACAAAAGAATGTACCTAGTGAATGGCAGCGCAATCGAGTAATGCTACTAGCAAAAGAGTTAAATGAATACAAAGATAAAACATTGGTAATTGGTGGAGACTTGCTTGATGTAGCTAAGCCTACTATGCCAGAAGTGTGTTTGATGTATGACTTCCTTAGAGCGCTAGAGCACGAAGAAATAATTTTAATACCTGGAAACCATGAAATGCTTACTAAGAAAAAGGATTGCTTTGAAGTTTGCGACCAAATATTTAAAGACCTTAATATAACATTAGTTAGAGATTTCCAGACGATAAACAATGTAGACTACATCCCGTATAACATACTATTATCAGATAGTTGGAGCACTCCAAAGTCTACACTAGCAGTAACCCACGTACGCGGGGAAATCCCACCACACGTTAAACCAGAAGTAGAGCTTTCCAAGTTCTCCCACTATGAAAAAGTATTCTGCGGAGATTTACACTCTCGTAAAAACTCCCAGTTAAATCTTATATATCCAGGTAGCCCATACACTACTAGCTTTCATAGAAGTGTATCAAAGGGAGCAAATGGTATTGTATTATTTGATTCTAATACCGGAGAGCATGAGTGGAAAGAGCTAAACCTACCACAACTATTAAGACTTACTATTACCGACCCTGAAGAAGCAATACCTGGCGAGTATCACCACACTCTTTATGAGATTGAGGGTAACTTAGCCGACCTATCTAAAGTTAAGAATAACGAACTATTAGATAAGAAAGTAGCAAAAGATATTGTAACTCCTCCAACTCTAGAGCTAACAGGTGACATATCCGACGAGCTTCAAACATATCTTAAAGGAGTTAAGGATATTAAGGGAGAAGGTATGTCAAGACTTCTTACTATATTTAAAGAAGCACTACAAGGAGTAGACGACGTATGATTACGATAAAAAAGCTAAAATTTAGCAATATGTTCTCCTATGGTGAGAATAATGAGATTATCCTAAACAACTCTAACGTGCTTCAACTTGTAGGTAAGAACGGTGCAGGTAAAAGTTCAATACCGACAATACTTGAAGAGCTTCTGTATAATAAAAACTCTAGAGGCACTAAAAAGGCAGATATAAAAAACCGATACACGGACTCTAACTATTACTCAGGTACAGTTGAGTTTGACGTAGACGGTGACGAATATATACTAGAGAAAGTAGTAAAGAGCAGCACAAAACTTACGCTAACTAAAAACGGGGAAGATATATCAGGACACACCCCTACTCAGACTTACAAAAAGTTAGAAACGGAAATTCTAAAACTAGATTTCAACACATTTAGTAAGTTAGTGTACCAGTCAATGAACAGCTCTTTGGACTTCTTGAAAGCTACCGACTCTAAGAGAAAAGAGTTCTTAATATCACTTCTATCCTTAGACAAATACGTTACTATTCACAATAGAATTAAAGAAGTTGTGAAAGAGGCTAAAGACGTATTAACAGGACATAAGGCCGTCGCTGCGGCCAAAGAATCCGAAATAAAGTCTAACAGAGCTATTGAGGTTACGTATGATGCAAAAGAAGTACCTGTAGTAGACGAAACTATCAGGGACGAGATTGCTAATCTTAAAGCTATAGAGTCTCAGCGTGAAAAAATTCAAGAAAGAACTATTCGATACGCTAGGGCTTTGAAAGCTAGGGAAGGAGCTAAGTTAGCATGGGAAGCTTTTGAATTACCAAAAGATGAACCAGAAGCTCCCGATACTGAGCACTTAAAAAATCTATACAAAGAAGCTCAAAATGTACAAGGACAAATTAACTCTTTAAGAAAGAGTATTAGGGAGCTAGAGTCCGGAGTAGGAAAATGTTCCGCATGTGGACAAGAATTGCCTGACAGCGAAAGTAAACAAGAACATTTACTATGCCTTAAAAAGGAGCTGAACGAGCTCGTAGAGTACCAACAAGGTAAGCAAAGAGAGCATGAAGAAGGTAATCGCAAAGCTAGTGAATATTCCAAGCATCAATTACTTGTAGAGAAGCAAGCAGACCTTAAAACAGCCTTTGAAAACGCACAAGAAGCACTAGAAAATACTGAAAAGCCGGATGCTTTACCTGACTCTGTTGAGGACGAAATAACTAGACTTACTGCTGAATACAATAGACAAACTGTTGCTAAGCAACAAGCTGAACAGCACAACACTCTGCGCGCTAAGCAAATTGCTAAATACGAAGCGCAGAAAGAGTTAGTAGCTCAAGCTAAAGAGAAACTAAAATCTACTCAAGAGTCTATACGAGAATACGAAGCTTATTTAGAAGATGTGAAGATACTAGAGAGTGCGTTCGGGCCGAAAGGTCTTGTACAGTATAAGATAGAATCTAACATCAAAGTATTTGAAGCACTAATTAACGAATACTTAGTTCTATTAAGTAATGGTGACTTCAACATTAGATTCCAGATTGAGGATTCTAAACTTCGTATAGTAGTATTCCAACACGGTGAAGAAATCGATATAAATTCAGCGTCTAGTGGTGAGTTTAACAATATTAACACAGCTACCTTACTAGCAGTAAGGAAGATGATGACTTCAATTTCTAAAGTAAGTATTAATATACTATTCTTAGATGAAGTTATTTCTGTACTAGACGTAGAGTCTAGAGAGAATTTGATAGATATTTTAGTTAAAGAGCAGAATCTTAACTCAGTAGTGGTTAGTCATGGGTTTGAGCATCCTTTAGCAGACACGGTATCTATAGTTAAAGAAGGAAAGACTTCAAAATGCAAATAGCAGAGGAATTTAATAATGGCGTCTAAACAATCCGCTAAGGGTGCTAGGTTCGAGTATTCTGTAAGAGATATGCTTACTGAGAAAACTGGTGTTAAGTGGGACAGAGTCCCGCTTAGCGGAGCAGGAACAATGAAAGGTGATTTATACTGCCTGACTAACCACTATTACTATTGCTTTGAATGCAAGTCTTTTAAAGACACAGTAATCCAAGAGAACCTATTATCAGCTAAATCAAATAACATATTCTCTTGGTGGGAACAAACACTTAGAGAAGCAAAAGAAATGAATAGAAAGCCTGCTCTAGTATTCAAGAAAGACAGAGGCAAACCTATTATAGCAGTCGAAGAAGACATTGAAGGAATTAATAAATTCTCCATTACCGCTTTTGGCATGGAGGGAGTTAACCTTTACCTATTCACAGACTGGCTAGAAGTTAAAAAAGTAGAGGAAATAATACTAGTATGAAGGGAATTTTCGAATTAGAAGAGTTAGATACTAGAGACTTTGATGGGCAAAATAACTTGCTCCTAGTTGACGGTCTTAACCTAGGGTTTAGATATAAACAACAAAGCTTATTTGACCACGCTGCTCCTTATATGAATACAGTTAACTCCTTAGCTAAATCCTACGGTTGCAATCATGTAATCGTAGGTTCAGACTACGGAAAATCTACTTTCAGAAAGGAAGTAAGCGAAGGCGAGTACAAAGCAAATCGTGAAATAATGCGAAAAGAACAGACTGAGGAAGAAGCCGAGAAGTTCAAGAAGTTCTTGGAGGGCTTTGAAAAAGCCCTTGCTTTGGTCGGTACTATGCATCACACAATAAAACTTCGCAATGTGGAAATGGACGATATTGCTGCTTACATTGTTAAAAAGTACGGACACTTATTTGACAACATTTGGTTAATTTCTTCAGATAAAGACTGGGACTTACTATTAAAGCCAAACGTACATAGGTTCTCTTATGTTACTAGAAAAGAGTATACTCTGGATAACTTTGCAGAGTCTCATGACGGATGCGAAAACCCTGAAGACTACGTGTCTATGAAGGTGTTTTCTGGAGACCCTGGAGACAATGTTGCAGGATTCCCAGGTGTAGGAGCAAAACGAGCTTATAATCTAATACGCGAGCATGGCTCAGCATTAGACGTATACGATGCATTACCTCTAGCAGGTAAACAAAAATATATACAGTCAATTAATAACGACCCTGAGAAAATTCTTAGGAACTACGAGTTAATGGACTTGCTTAGCTACTGCGAAGAAGCTATAAACCACCCAGACAATAACAATACAAAATTAATTGACGATATTATGCAGGAGATAATTAATGAGCTTGATTAAAGTTAAATACGAAGAAATGCAGGAAGCGAAACTGCGTAAGTCTACCGATGGATCTGCAGGCTACGACATAGCAGCTAACGATACAGTGGTTATACCTAGAGGTTGTAAGTCTAAAGTAACTACGGGAGTAGCTTTAGAAGTACCCGAAGATATGTACGCAGAGCTAGTACCTAGGTCTAGTTCCGGTAATAAAGGATACCGATTAGCTAATACTATGGGTATTATCGACTCAGACTTTAGAGGCTACATCGATATGTACATAGAGAATACAGGGTCTGCGGAGCTAATCATATACCCTGGTGACTATCTATGTCAGCTTATCTTTAAGAAGAAAGAAAAAGTAACCTTTAAAGAGGTTAAAGAACTAAACGAAACTGCGCGCGGCGACGGCGGTTTTGGAAGTACAGACGAACTAGTATAAGGAAAACTAATGAACGACGAAACTCAATTAACGCTTTTAAAAGCAAAAATTTATGACGCTAACGAAGCGCTTGATAATATGAATAAAATACTATCTGAGATTGTAAAAGTATCAGGTATCTCTACCGAAAAAGATATATCCGCAGACGATATTATAGACAGAATTAAGTATCTAGCATCCTTAGAAGAAGACTCTAAAGAATAAAATAAAACCCCTTAGGTTTCGGCCTAAGGGGTTTTTTGCTATTACGGGCCGTACCACCTTAAGGTTCCGGTAGCCGTACTCTCTACAATAGTTGAATTATCTTGTCTAAACCTTACTTCAATAGTAACACCAATAGTATAAAACCCTTCAGTGTTTTGGTTTGGTCTAGTTTTAAAACCTACGTAATGAAACTGCGCAGGTATATCCTGCCATGTATTGATTTGCGCTCCGTTTATCAAAACTACATCTACTCCCTGACCTAGTCCCTCTTGATTTATTATTTCCCAATTAAATCTTACTTGACAGTTATCACGTATAAGACCGTAGCCTAGGGTATAGTCTACGGTTTCCTCCCATCCTATTTCTATTTCAGCAGGAGTGGAACCAGTGTCTGTCCTAGATACAGCAGATTTATCATTTGGGTATTTATCAAAGTATAGGGATGTACCTGTGCCTGGAAAGTCACTTAAACGTATAGGAGGCGACGTAGGTACTCCGTTATTTTGTGTAATGTTAGGTAAAAAGTCCCCACCCCTTACATAATCAGTTAACCTAGCAGGTTCATAGTTTGAACTAGCCGGCTGCCTACGTCTTCCGAAGAACCCAAATACTTCCGAGAACTTTATAGGTAGTCCAGTTATACCCGAAGGTATAAACTGTACGCTATCACTACTACCTGTTGTAACAGATATATCATCATATACTGTTCCTATAGTAAGCCTATTTGTAACAGTCTGGCTAAAGGCTTGAGGAGTATTGCATCGTAACTCTACCAAATCTCCAGAATTCACTGTAGTATTAGCAGTACGCCAACTCCCGTTATTAACTCTAAAACTAAAGTAAGTACTATTGTTGATACTACAAGTGACAGGGACGTTAATACCTCTTACAGCAACTGAGCCGCAGTATACTTCAGTACCTGGGGCTCTAGAGGATATATTGGTCATATTCCAACTGTCTGGAGTATTATCATTAGTATTGAGTACTCTTATATTAACAGTAAAGTTTCTTGTTTTACCGTTAGCAGTAAAAGTACAAACAACCGCGTCAGTAACATAGCTAGCGTTACTTTTTATTACTTTAGAGGTTGTCTGGTTAACTTCGTATAGGTAAGCAACGGTAGTATTAGTCCACACCGAAGAGTCTAAACTACCTATACCTATATTATAGTTGGAAGGGCTACCTGATTTACTACTCCACCTAAATACTATAGTGTCCCCTCTATTAACTTCTATAGTAGAACCAGGGCCTGTTATATTTATAGTATGCCCTAGTTCCGGTTCATAATTGTGAGTAGTAGCTAAATTAACAGTTACAGTCGCCATTATCTTTTTAACTCCTTGATTTGTTCACTCAGATCGTTTACCGCGTTAACTAGAAGGGCCAGGACTGCCATTGGGGATACGTTTAACATACCTTCCCCGTCCTCACCTACCGCTTCAGGCAATACCTCTCTCACATCCTGTGCGATAAGACCTGCTTTTCGTTGTTTAAGGTTTACTTGGTCATATGTATAACCTGCTAACTTAGCAACCTTATCTAGAGAAGAGTCTATCTTCTCTAGGTTTTCCTTGACCCTAATATCAGAAGTAGCAACCCAGTCATCTGCCCAGCCCTCGCCACGCACAATAAACTTAGTATCAGACTCAGTACCAGATAACTCAAAAGCGTCTCCGGAACTAATACCGAAAGCATCATTGCTATGTTTATAGATTAAGAACCCTCTTTGAGCGTATCCACTAGAAGCGTTATCAGAGAAAGTAATTTTAGCACCTGCCCCGTTAGTGGTAGTACGTACAACCAATCCACTATTATGATTAATTAGAATCTCACTATTAGCAACAAGCTGAGTACTGTTAATTCTTAAAGGCTCTATATACGTACCGGAGCTTCCTGTATCATACATTCTAAACGCAAAAGGCTCCCCATAGTCGTCATTTGTCCAGAACTCCATAGCTCCGTCATTACCGTTGGTACCGATATATCTAATACCCCCTTGGTCATTATAACCTGCAGGGTTAAAGTAAATACCTTTGTTAATTCCAGTAACTTCTATACCGTTAACTATATCTAGACGGTTGCTCAGGCTCATATAACTTCCGTAGAAGTTATTAGAGTATGTATTATTGAACCTCCAACTAGAAGTACCTAAACTACTAGAGCCCCCTGACTGATAGGGTATAATTCCGTTAGACGTGGTTCTTATCCAATTGGACTCGCTTCCTTCTGAAGATGCCATACCTTCATAACCGTTTCTAAAAATAGCCTGCATCCTAGGTTCTCTACTGGTATATACCTCGTACCAACTAGACCAGTTATCTGTAGTATCCCTCAGAGCTCTTGTATATAGCCTTCCCCAGCCCCCACTAGTCCATCCTCCCCACATCTCGATTGAACCACCTGTACCGTTACCCCACACTATAGACTCGCCATAGTTTGAAGAATGTGGTGGATTGTCAGTAGCTGCTCTAGTACCGTAGTGAAATAGTCCGTCTCTAAGGGTGTTTCGACTGCTCGGAACAGTAGCAGTACCTATACTTCTAACTAGACTAGCCTCGTCCGAATACTTAGTCTTGGAATCAAAAGTGTAAGTGCCTGCGTTAGAGTGAGACCTCATACCGTGTAAGTACCCATCACTATCCACAGTTAAATGTATAGATCTAGAACTGGATGTTTGAGCGCTTAGTATAGCTGTGTATGTTGGGTTTAGAGTAGTACCTTGAGCAGTAACTGAGCTTACATAAATACCGGAATCTTGAGCCCCTGGACCAGTACCATTAATATCAAAACTACCTACAAAATTTATATCTGTGTACGGGTGGGTATGAGGGGATGGAGTAAACGTAGTAGGTTTACTAGTAACTTCAGACCAAGAAGGCTTATGTTGTTCACTGTATACTTTATACCACCCAGACCAAGAATCTCCACCGCTACTACTACCACTAGTTCTAAATTGTAACTGAGCATCAGTACCATTAGAAAGTTCTATAGCCAACTGAGAACCGAACCCATTATTGTCTCCGTGTTTGAAATTAAGAACATGCCACCAAGAACTTTCTTCAACCCCTGAGTTATCAGCGTTACCTAGACCTTGGGAGGTTGTGTAAAACCCAGGCTCTAGGGTAGAGCTGTCGTGTAGTGTGGTTCTAGATGCTCCATAGACTACAGCAGGTAGTCTAGGTTTATCCTGTATATCAGACCATCGAATATCCATAGCATCTCTAACGTCATTAGGGGTATATACGTACGATTGTTGGCTATTTCCTGAAGAGCCCCATATATGTGTAGGTGCGCTAGACCCCCATGACCAGTTAAATGATATATTCTTAACCAGACCTAAGCCAACATCTGAAGCAGTAGGTTTATTGCCTTCGTGGTAAACCTTCTGGCCCTTATACGTAAATGTAGATTCGGACAGAAACATTACTTGGTTAAGTGCTACTGACTGACCAGCAGTAACCCCACTTTTTACTTCAAAACTAAAACTAGCGTTAGTATTATCGTCTTTATTAAACTCTATACGTCCAGAGTTACCACTTATATCTGGTACTCCGGATACGTGGTTAAAGGTAAGGTTAGCATTTCCTTGACCGTCATTTGTAGTAAGAGCAGGTCCTCCGTTACCTAATCCACCTACCACTTGCCCACTGACATGTAAACTATTAAAAGTAACGTCAGAACCAGTATTTAACCCCTGGTTAGCAAAGTTAACGTGTGCTGTAGTTAACTGACCGTTATCAGAAACTAACTTACTCCAGGTAGGTACTTTAGGAGTAAAGATCACAGAAGTACCACTTACTGCAATAGTTAGTAGGTCAATGTCCTGTGAGAATAAAGACCTAAACTGTAAATCTCCGCTGGCGTTGGCGTGGAACACGCCTGCTCCTGAGCCAACGTTAGAAGCGGAGTTTACTAGGCCGCTTCCGCCACCTCCGCCACTACCTGGGTCAAAGCCGTCAAACATAGCATCAATTTCTGCCTTTGTATATAGAGAGGCAGCAGGATACGTTTGGGACTTTGTATAAGCGTCAGCTTTTAATATATACCTACCATCATGGTTATGGGTATTAGCAGAATACCTACCATCTAGGATTCCGAAGAATCCTGAGATGTTAGAGTTAATCCAGCTACCGTTAGAGTATATAAGTATATCTTGGTTCTGCGCACTAGTTATTGTAAAGTTATTAAGAGTAGCCATTAATTACCTCCTCTGATATGGATGGCCCCGTTCTGGAAATCAATCATCATTTTATAGTTACCAGAATTACCTCCATGGTTGTATATTCTGTCAACTTGAATTTCTTCAAAGAAGCCTTCGTCAGCGGCTATTGCTCTAGCCCTAACAGTTCCATCAGCAATAATGTTACCATTAATCTTTACGGCGGCTTCCCAAGTAGCCCCGTTCCACATATAAGTGTCTGTTTGACTTGGATTGCTTGAGTTATATAACGTTAGTGTGTCGTAGGCAAACACAGGCCCTACTAGGTCTTCTAGCTTATCATAAGCGTGAGAATTAGTACCTCCAGACCATACTGAAGAGTTTAAAGGGTTTTGTGTAGTACTAGCTTCATACCAGCCTGGAGCTCTCTGTCCTGTGCCTCCATCCTCTCCTGTTTCACCCTTGAATCTAGACCACGTGTAATCAGAAGGCGTATTGGATTCAGTAGCAGTAGTTTTATTATACGCTATACCTATATAAGCTGTATTAGCTTGGGGGCTATTAGTCATGGGCGAACCGTCCGAATTAGGGCTGTACCTAATCCAAGTATACAGAGTATCACCGTCAGGACCTTGAGGACCTTCAACACCATCCTCACCTCTAAGCTTAGACCAAGAGTAGTTATAAATATTAGGGTTTTCTATTGGTGTAGTTTTATTGTACGCCAAACCTATAAATTCTTGGTCAGTAGGATCATTAGTAGTATTTCCGATAACTAGGATTTCTCGCACAGTACACCCATCGGCGCTAACTCCTGTAGGGTTGTAGATTTTTAGTACGTTATCTCCGTTAGCGGTCGTCATAGGGAACTCAAACCACTCAGTTGCTCCATCGGACGCTGTAAATCCATTACCTACTAAAGCACCGTTTAAACTAACATAAATATTCCCTTCAGCATCTGTTAGTTTAAGTTTTAATACTACATCTTTAGCTCCGTTAGAAGTAAAGTTAAAGTCTACACCAGTATCGTTATTGGTAGGTATTGCTTGAGTGCCGCTCCACTTATAGATACTAGAAGCGTACCTAATCCAAGTGTACGTAGTTTGACCTTCAGGGCCTTCTGGACCCTCTGGGCCTTCTGGTCCTTCAGGACCTTCTACACCCTGAGGTCCTTGCTTGGCTATAAACAGAGAGAACACTCTATCATATGTAATAGTACCTGAACCAGTGTCATAGGTAGCCCTAATAGTAATAGCAAACGTGTCTTTTGTAGGTACTCCGTTTGTAAGAGGAACTCCTGTAACTGTGTACGTACTTCCTGATAGTGTAACAGTACATCCATCAGCTGAAACAATAGAATAGCTAGTGCTAGGACTATTAGAAAGATCGGAAGTACCCTGGTATAGTTTGAACTGACCACTAGCATCTGCTAAGTAGGGGTTCTTACCTTCACCATCTACTGGTACTGCTTGGTTGTCATTAGTAAGGTAAGCGTAGAATGGTTCTTCTAGACCAGCTATTTCATCGAAAGACTTAACCTTTCCAATGTTAGTAAAATCTTTAATATTAGAAGTAGCCCAAGTCCCAGCATTAGGTTTGTAGTAAACCCTAACAACCATATTGTTGTAGCTAGACAATGCTCCGTTAGCTGTACTTATTGTAAGTTTCTTGGCGCTGTTAGGCGCTCCTGTGTACTGAGCACTAAGAACTTGAGAAGTGATATCGTTATCACTACCATCTAGGACTTGCCATACTAAGTTACTAATAAAATCGGCGTTACCATTAGTACTAGCGTTTAGATTGATTACTGTAGGGTTTTCTCTTAGGCTATTATCTTCACCCTTAAATAATACAATATTATTCGTAGCGGTTAAGCTAAGTGTAGTATATCCAATAGACCCTGGAGGTAACGTGCTAGCATCGTCTGGTAGTTCGATAGTAACACCACCAGATATTGTAAGGTTAGTACCGTCCCATCTAATGTACTTACTATCATCACCTAAGTCAAACTGGAAAGTGTTCTCTGAGGAATACCCAGCCCACATACCAGCCCCGCCTGTAGCGTATCCAGTTTTTGTACTAGTTCTAATACTAGGTGCTACTCCGTTTAGCCAGTCTAAAACTACTGAAGCTGCAGTAATATCATTTATTACTGCTTCACCATCTATTTGCAACCTTTCTTGAACTGCATCGTAGATGAAGCTATCTCCAATAGTGACGTTCCCTGTGCCCGCATCGACGTGAAATGTCCTATACTGGCCTGCTTGCCCCCAATCTTTGTATGCGCTAATACCTTGGTCAGTAACTTGAATATTAGTAGATACTGGTGGTGTACTGTTACTTGGAACAACTTCAAAGTTAAGTGAGCCACTCGCGCCCGCAAGCAATACTACTTTAGAGTATAACCAATCTGAGTAACGTGTCTCTTCAGCACCCCAACCAACAGCACGTATTCTAAATGCGTACCTATTACCCAAAGGTATAGCAGGCATTGTAAGGTCTGTAGAACTCGCTGCTTGGCTGTACTGTATAGCATTAGTCCAGTCTAGGGTAGATAGGTTGGTGGTATTGTTGATGCTGTCGTTGCGCACTCTCTGAATTTCAAAATGCCTTATTCTTCCAATATCTGTTCCAGCCCAATCCCAAGACATTATTAGTTCATAGGTAGGAGTACCATCCCAACTAGTAAAAGCTTCGAAAGATATAGAGTTTAAGTTATCAGGAGCGGAAGCAGAAGATGCATATTCAATTTCTTGCAGAGGAAGTTGTAGTCCTCTATCACTTATGTCGGAATCGAAATATTCGATTGACGTTGAGCCATCTACGAACGTCGATTTAACTCTAAATACGTAAGTCTTTCCCAATTGAAGACCTGAACTTACGCTTAGATTATAAGAGAGATTACCGGAATAAATGGGATTCCAAGTCAATCCTGCTAAACTTCCAGAATAATCTGTCGCAACTTCTATCTGGATACTGGAAACCCTAGTGTTCTCAATATTATCCGCTCCTAGTTCTAACACTAGATAGGGAGGAGCTGAATTGCTTAAAGAGTCAGGAGTATTAACAAGAACGTTAGTTAGGTAAGCTCCTCTAATAGAGCTAACTCTAACTGGGTCGCTGATATTAATAGCAGTAGACAGTCTCGAAGAGACAAGCGCATTGGAGCAAGTACCAAAGCTTTCACCTTTGTAGTTAATCTTTTTAATAGACGAACCAGCTAGAGTAGCCCCATCTGCCATAGCATCCACAACTGCCATTTCTATAACGTACTCTTGAGAGCTATCTATAGAGGGTATTGGCAGGTCAAAGAAGTTAACTTCTGCCTTATCAATTCGGTACAGTTCGAATTGAGTAGCATTAGTTATATAGTCTGAAGTACCAACAGGTACTACGTATAGATAACATGCTATAGCACTAGCATCGTAATCTACTAGGCTAGAGTGATTAACTCTAGCCTTATTACCTAGTAAAGTAACTGACACTATACTAGGGGTTTGTGGTATAATATTCTTCATTTATATCTCTAAGTATGCCCACGGGCCGAAGCCTAACTGACTGTACCCTGGAACCTGCTTCCCCGGTGTAAGGGCTGGGTCAGACCTAGCTCTTACTTTTATTCCTAGGTTTCTAATCAGTCCAGCACTACCATGGTAAGCTTGATAATCATCCATATTGTTTTCTACGGTGTAGCTAAATCCAGTAGTTTCATCAAGAGTAGCTGGAACAATCCATTGACTGTATTGCTCACCTTCTTGGTCGAACTTAAAGAATATAACTTCGTAAGCGTTAGTAATGCTGTCTTGCGTATCCCACACTATATCAATACTAGGGCCGAAGAACTGATTAGTAGTTCCTGGTACTCTGTTAGTTACATTTAATCCTGTTATAGGTGGAAGCTTATCTGGAAATAGCGGATCAGTAGAATTTAAGCTCTTAGATACCCAAGTACTAAACCCACCAGATGCTAACACAGCTCTAACTCGGAAAGTAAAAGTCCAATTGTCTGTCCTGCTACTAATGTCGTTTACGAAATCGTAAATCTTACCATTCTCGTCTAACCTATCAGGCTGAACTTGGATTGTTCCGCTAGTCTCATCAGGGTCTCCATTAGTAGGGCCTATAAACCATTGATACTCGTACCTTAGTATAGGTTGAGAAGCTGAAGGCTTCCACCTTAACAAGAATGTAGAGTAGTCTGGCTCTCCGGTAACTTCCCAAGAGGTTAATATCTCAAGCTGAGTAGGTGCTCTTACACCTATAACCGGAGGTATTTGAACATCAGTTCTATCAGTCTGGTCAATGTTACTATAGATTTCTGCATCGAAGTCTGTAAGGGTTAAATTAACTAGCCCATCTTTTCTAAGTGTTATAGCAGATACTCTAAGCTTTTCAGGCCCTGTAGGGAAGAATCTAGGATAGTTGAATAGAACGTTATCGTTGATCTTTAAGTAAGAGTATTTGTAATACGTAACAATGGAGAAGGTTCTGTTATATCTACTTCTCTTCAACTCTAAAGCTGCTAAATTACGTCCGGTGTAGTAGTTGGTAATATATGAGAACTCAAGTCTACCTTTCTTCTCAATACCATTATCTGCCTCTTTGTATCTAGAGTCAAAGAATACTACGTTGTTAGCATCATAGCCTTTAGCAGGATCGGATATTCTAGCATCAATAGTGTTGTAACTATCTTTAGAGGAAGTATTCTTGGAACTAATAGCATCTTTTGTCTCAGTCCAATCTATAACCGTAGGGTTCCCATCACCGTCAGTAACCACATCATTGTTGTTCTCAACACTAAGAGTATATTTACCTCCTATGTAGTTAAGAGTACCGTTAATCTGAGCTAACATGCTACTAACATTCTTAAATACTGTTTGGTCAGTGCTAATGTGAGTGTTGCACTGGTACTTAGCTCTCGTAGGTACTAAGTTACCATGAGCGTCTTCATAAGTATTAGATAGCGTTTCCCATCCTAAGTACCTCCAGTACGGAACCCACCCAATGTCGTAAGAGTCATCCTCTTCATTTAGTAGTTGGGCAGTTTCCCAGAATGATCTTATATTAACATCATCCAAGTCTATTTGACCACCACTGTCACTAACTAGGTAATCTAGAAGCTGCCAGGCCATGTTTAGAGTATGGTCTGGTAACCCACCATTTACTGTTAAGTCTGAAGAGTCCCAAATATTAGGCTTAGAACCTTGAACTACCACTTCTATTTCTGGTAGCTCTGTTTTGTCTTCAGTAAGTTTAGTGTGTACTACTACATAGGCAGTATCTAGAAGCCTATGGTTAGTACCCCAATATTCCTCTCCAGGTGTACTACCTTGCAATAAGAATCCTTGATTAGCTGCTATATTAACTAAGTCAGGGTCTGCTGTTTGGTTGTCCTTACCGTGATACACTGTAATGTCAATAGTAGAGGTTTCATCCTCAATAACATATTTAGTGCCGTGTATAGAAGGTATGCCTACCTGTCCAGTACCGCCTTCAGCAGCAGTTTCTAGTGTATGTCCAGCTCTCTGAGAACCTACACATATGGTAACTTCTGACTCTGCTTGTTCGTCAGGCTGTCCACAGATAACAGTTTTGTTATCTATGTATAAGTTTAAGAACCCGTCGATTTCTCCTTCACATACAGTGTACACTGCGTATACCTCTGAAGGGTCACTAGCATCTACACCTGCAAATACAGGATGTAGTGGAAGTCGTCTAACTCCATACACTTTAGGCAGATAAGCAGCAGATAAGTTAAATCTTAGGTCTATTTCCCTAGTAACCTCTACTTCATACTCTACTAGACGTTTCATACCTGCTAGACCAGCTAAACCACCACGCTTTTTCATCTTATAGCGAGTCTCTTTAGCCTTATATTGGGCTTCTAGGTTAATAGCTGTGTTAGCATGCATAAAGCCTAAATCTGATGTGTGTGCTGGCTTTCTAGCAACTGTAGGGTCTGGTAAGTCTTCAAATACTCCAGGTGAAGTTTCGACACTTACTAAGCCTCGATGGGCGGTATCATCGGCCAACCTACCTGTAACATTTTGGAAGTAAGCAAAATGGTTAGCAGCCTCCCATGTAACCTCTGACGACCCGCGTTGTACTGCCTCTTTAACAGATATGTCTGTTATAATACCTTTAAAGTATTTAAGAGGGCCACCGTCTACATCCATGTCTATAATGTTACCATCATCGTCTAGGAATGCTCTGTAGATAGTGATTTTCTTGTGTACATAACTAACGTCGTTGGGTTGTTTTAATGCTCTGTCCAGTTCTTCTTGCCACTCACCCGCGACAGTTATAGAAATAGAGTTTACCTTGATTCCTTGGTCTTCCTTAATATCACTAATTCGAGAAATTCTATTAGTAAGGTAAGTAACACCATTGTACTCTATAGGTGCCCCATAGTCGGTATAGTAACCACTAACAGATTCACCTTCGATTGTAGGTAACTCAAGCTCTACAAGGTGAGCAATCGTAACATTTGGTTTAGTAGCTAAATACTGCAATGCAGCGTTACTATATCCTCTATGAGTAGTCATTATAGAACCGTACCTCTAAGTGCTAGAGAAAAGCCTTGCACTAGTCCTGAGGCAGTGACCTCTTCGCGAGGCTTATCTCCTACTAGTACGCATTTAAATTTAATTTCATTTGGCTCAAGCTCAGTGGTATTATCAATAGGACTGTCTATTACACAATGTAGTGTGTAACGCACGGAAGTACTAATGTTCTCTACCTTGATAACTTTATAGATTCTATCGTTACCTGATAGTTTTAAGTAATCCCCTGCCACTAGAGTACCTCCTAAGGACGTTCTATTAGCTACCTCTATAGTTTGAGCATTAATTTTTGTTATGAGACCCTGCCCAAGTTGAGGGCCAGATCCTACCCAAGCCCCGTTTTTAGGATTCGCTCTGTCAGGAAACCTGACATAGAACCTTGACGCCGAGCCTTGTAAAGAACTAAGAAAAACCCCTAGTTCGTTGTAAGTTTCAGGCAACATACTGTTGTATGATAAGCTGATGTTCCAGTAGTTCCCACCTTGGTAAACTGCAATTGTAGAACCCCCGTTTAGTTCCGTTGATTGAACAGGTGCAATATCGTATATTGTCTGAGATGCCCAACCCGGCCCTACAGGTGTAGTAGTGGGGTCTGGCAATTGTGGAATTGATGTATTGTAAGCCACGAGTTACCTCCTTAATTTGTACTTACTATTATACGCAATAAACAAGTTTTGTCAATACCTAACTTCGCATATTTTTTAAAGGCACAAAAGAAAAAAGCGCAGGGATAACCCTACGCTTCTAAAGATGCCAAAGTGAAACCTTTGGAGTTGGCCGCTCTTTCTAGAGCTTCCCAAATGTCGTCTGACCTATCAACAATACTTTGACTATCTAGAGCTGTAATGTTTAGGTTAAGATTGTTTTTGGTAACTGGTTTAGACTCAGTTTCAGATTCTGATGCTGGTTTAACGTATAATGGTTGAGTTGGAACAATTTGCTCTGCTCCTCTCTCACCTACAGTTATAGAACCACCACCTGATCTACCAGGAGTAAAGTTATTAGCCCCTGTACCGAATCCAGACTCTCCACGTAAATAGGATAGCTCACCCATAGATGCTCCCATAGAAGTATCTACAGCATTGTTTCTAGAACCTACTGAAAGTGATAAGCCTCCAGTGTCTGCGTCTAATGCTGCTAATTGTCCAGCGGATGCTTTCTTAATGTTGTTAACTTGCATTAACCCCATAGCACCTATAGCTGCTGACATAGCAATGTTCGCAGGGAACGGAACTTCTGCCATTGTTTTCATAATAGCAAGTGATGTAGACATAGCAGTTTGAGCAATACTAGACTTCTCTTTCTCTTTAATCTTTTTCTTCTCTAAGGCTCTAATCTTAGCTAAGGATTCTTGAGATTTACCGTCACGTTTTTTCTCTGCCGCAATTTGGTTGTCTATATCAGTAATGATACCTTGAGTCATTTCACTAAATAGTGAGGACGCCATTGTACCTACTGCTATTATACTATCTGAGAAGTCAGATAACGCTAGTTCCTGACCGCTTGCTACTAGCTCAGTAACGTTAGTCATAGTGTCTGCAATAGTTCCAGACATAGCTATAAATTCGTTCTGTAAGCTTGTTAGGCCAGGTACTGAACCTGCTACTTCAGAAATAGCAGAACCTATTTCTCTATAAGCAGCTGCCTCTTCCTTGGCTAGGGCTATTCTTTCGGCTGCGTCAGCTGCCATAACCTCTGCGGATAGAACTTGAAGTTGTTGTGGGTCAGCTTTGTTTATTTGAGCTTCTCTAAGTTTAGCACGCGCAACATTTAAGTCTAGAGTAGCTTGTGCGGAAGCTCTAGCTGCCTCGGTCTCTTCGTTAAGTCTTCTATTTCCCAAGGACTCTCTGTTTCTAGCAGTATTATCCATGATAGAGTTTATTGAAGAATCTGCTTCGGCTTGTCTTAAAGCTGCTTGAGCCTTGGCTAACTCTTTGTAGTACCTAACTTCATCTTTAAGTAAGTCAACTTTACTCTGTTGAAGTATTTCCGCCTCAGTTTGAGTACTGCTTAGTGCTTTCATAGTAGCCAGTAGCTTATCTTCCGCATCTAGTTCTTGCTGTATCAGTTCATACTTATCCCTGTATACTCCTAAACCTGCGGATTCAAATCTGTTAGCTGCTAAAGTATTGTTAAGCTTAACTTGGTTAATCTTCTCTAACTGCTTTTGGTACTCAATCTGCTTCTCTAGTAAGTAGATTTCGTTGCGCTTCTCTCTCATAGCTTCAACATTCTTCTTATCTGCTTTATCCATAAAGTCTAGAAGATTTTTTTGAATGTCTAACTGTGACTCTAGTCCTTGTAGCTGAGAGTTTCCTTGTAGCGTGTTATCTAGAGCTGCTGCTGATAATGTAACGGATAAGTCTCTAACTTTTTCGTTTAACTTTTCAGCATACTCGTACAGTTCGTCAAAGCTATTTATAGTAGCATCTAACCCTAAAGATTTAGATATTTTTTCAAACTCTTCTCTAGTTTTAGCAGTTACTACTCCAATACCCTGTATTACTGTAGGTATATTAGCTTCTCTAAGGCTCATAGCAGTCTTGACAAATTCGGACATAGGCCCACTTACTTGCTGAGAACTATTTGCTAAAGATTCCATATCTCTAGCTGCAATCTCAAAGTCTCTGTTAAATGCTATGATAGCTGCTCCCATTTCAGCTATTTTATCATCGCTGAAACTGGACACTGCAATTCCTGCTTCCCCTAGGACTTTATAGTAGTCGCGAAGTGACGTGGTTGCGGCGTCTACCGTAATTTTTTGTCTCTCTAGTGCTTGTTCAGTATTGTCCAGCCCTGGGATTAGCCCTACTAAGCTATTAGACAATTCTTTAATTTCATCAGAGAATACATATAATAAACTACCTATAGCGGCGGTAGCTATTAAGAATAGTGGATTGGTTAGCATTGCTACTGTTGCTGCTTTAACCGCAGATCCTATAGCAACAAATCCACCGGCTATAGCTGCTAATGCAATAGGTATTCTACCTGCTGAAAGAACGGTTAGAGCTATAGCATTGGCTCTAGCTGCATTAGTTAGTCCTACAACCGCTTTAGTAGCAGTTACAACTGCTGGAGTTAGTGCTGAGATTAGCGTTCTAGTAGCATATACTGTAGTAATGGCTACTAGAGCTTGCATAGCTATGGTAACGTTTTCAACAGTAGATTTTGACTTTTCTATATGTTCGGAAGTATCTTCGGTTATACTACCTAGCTCTTTAGTAGATTTACTAAGTTCGGAAGCAGCAACCAGAGCCTGACCCCAGTGTTCGCCTTCTAGAGCATTTTTAAGAGTGTCTTGGGACTCTACTACATCATCGGTAGCAGCCTTAAACTTATTAGTCTGGTTTATTGTGGTTAACAGAGAAGTCCCAACTTTTGCTAAAGGCTCTAATATCCTAGAAAGCCCTACTAGCATGTTGTCAATAGCGTTCTTCGCTGCAACACCTAGTTCTTCCCATTTAGTAGCTCCCGCATCAATACCGGAGAATCTAGTATCTAACTGGCGTTGAACCTCGTTAGTTAGTGCTAGCTGACGTTCGTAATCAGATAATTCGTCTACGGTTTTATCCACCGTTTTAGCATATGCTTCAAAAGCTGGTGTCAATCTTGTAACAACACCTAGTTCGTCAAATAGTTCAATCTCTTGTTTAGATATACCGCGAAGTACCCTGTCCATAGAGTCATTGAAATCTCTACCTAGTGCGATTGACGCTTTACGTGCCCCTACTGTTAAGTTCTCTAACTGTTCCGCAGTAAAGTTAAATGCAGCACCTTTAGTAGCAAATGACATACTTTCCCTAACTGACAATGCGCCTTGAGAAAGCTCTGACATATCTCTAGCTAGACCTTTAACGTTAATACCTGAAACGGCTGCCGAGAAGCTAGCTGTTTGAGTCATTAGTCTGTCGAAGTTAGCAGCTTCATTTAGTACCCTAAATGCTTCTGAAACTGCGTAAACGTTAATAGCTATACTAGCGTACGCAGATGTTAAAGGGTTCATAGAGAACGCTAGTTCACTAAAAGCCCTCTTCTGGTTTCTTCCACTACCTGCTAAACCTCTAGCAGAGTTATTGAAACTTTCTTGGTTTTGGGTAGCTTTGCCCACGGATTTACTGTATTCGTTCATAGCTTGAGCAGAAGCTTGAGTTGCATCCCTAGTAGTCTTTAAACGTTTAGCAGTTTTACCAGTACTCTCTTCCATAGCTTCTAGTAATATGTTGGATATTCTTGCACGTTCTCCAATGTTGTTTAACGCTACTACTACTTGATTTAACGTTTTTTCTAAGGACTGCATCCCTACTGCCCCTGTAGTGCTATCGTTTACGCTTTTAAGCGACTTGGCAGCACTAGATGCTGTTTTGTTAACCATGTCTAGTGTTTTGTTAACTTCTTGCATCCTTTTCTGGTAGGTTTCCAATCCTTTGGTTTTTATCTTATTAGCACTCATAGAGGAGTTAATAGTTTTCATACTATTAGACATTGACTCTAATGCGGTGTTAATGGACTTGAAACTTCTACCAGACCCTTTGACTGTTTCTATAACAGCTTTAAGGTTTTCATTAAGCTTACCAGACTCACGAGCAGCAGCGGTAATATCCTTACCACTTACTTTAATCATTATGTCTCTTATATTTCGTTGTGCCATTAATTATTACCTTATATAAAAAAGGCCCTAAGCCTTTCGACCTAGAGCCAAACGTGAAACACAGGTGCTTCACTCCAGAGGATAACTTTGTACTCCTAGCGACCCTTGCTGATTTCTTTTTTAGCTTTCTCAACAGAGTTTTTCACATTAATTCTGTCTAGGTGTAGAATTGCTTCCGTTATCTCCATTCTGCTCCAAAAGTCCGTTATTAAGTATGTATCTAGTAAGAACGGTAGAGCAGATACGTTTTTTCCTGCGTAAGTACTAACATTACCTCCTGTATACGTATCTGGAAGCTTAGAGTAAATCTCTAGAGAGTCCTGTACAAACTGAGGCAAGTCCGAAAAATCCGGTGGCATCTTGTCAGGGTCAGGTTCATCACCCATACGCTCACAGATTTCCAAGTACTGTTCTTTAGTAATATTATGCTGCTGGTTGCTTTGGTATTTATCTAGTAGCTCTAAACCCTTACTTAGATTGCTCTCCGCGAAAGTATTTTAGTTTAAACGCCACCTCGTTTACCCAAGCTTCAAAAGCAGTACTGTTTTTGATAAGCATTACAGCGTTGTCATGGGTATAAGGAATTTCGTCTTCATCCTTAACCGCGTCGTCGTCAACTGGTAGTAAGTCTTTAACGTACTCTCCTGTCAGACCTTCCCAACCCTTGATAGCAGCATTGGTGAACTTCTCTGCGAATTTGTTCTCGTCTAGAGTTTCTTCCATGCTAGAGTAGCGGTCTGACATTCTTGTAACTGTACAGTCTTTGCGAATTTTGTTCGCTAACTGTCTGCTTATTAGACCAATTTTAACTTTAAATCCTTTGTAACCTGGGAACTCTAGTTCCGCAGTTTTTGATTCCTGTAATACATCTTTTAAATTAACCATATTTCCTCTAGATTATTATTTGTGAGTCTACGCTATTTAGTAGCTTAAAGTCTGAAACCGACTGTAGTACTCCTGAGCCAAAATCAGCTCTCTGTGTTATGTTGCAATGTCCTAGGTTGACTGTTATGTAGTCGCCTAGGGATATAGATACTGGCACATCAGGTAAATACTTAGGCTCTTCAGTCCCTCTTTTTATAGTTGTTATATTACCCGCTACTGCCAAGTTTGACCCTACTACATCTTCAGGAATAAACATAGTTCCAGAAAATGCGTCGTGTACTGATTGATTATTTAGCCAGTTTATATCTCTAGTCAATTCTAAGGTAGCACCTGCTACTCTAGAAACATCAATACCTGGTACGGATGCTGAGATATAGGCGTTTGTAAATGACCCTTGAGAGTATAATGTTCCGTTAGAAGGTAGAACTATTGAATCCATCATAGAAGTAAATCCTCTAGCTGTCACAGACATACCAAGAACTCCTCTAGGATTTAGTTTAAAGCTAAGATTTTCTAGTACCACATTATCTATGAATACTATCTTTGCTCCTAAATCTACGTAAACATCAAACTTTTTAGTCAACTGTCCATTAACTGCTGGGAAGTTACCGGAGGCATCAAAGCCGTACCATTCCAAGACTTTTTTCTCAACTGTAATATTATCGCTGAAATACATTTCAAAGTCAAAAGAGCAATTAGACTTGGCATTTACATAAGTTTTGTTATTAATAGCTACTGGGTTATGTACTGTTGATACATCGTACCCTCGCTCAATAAAGGTTTCGGAGAAGTTAAAGTCCGCTACCTTTAGCAGATAGCGGTCAGTACCGTCGTCTATAATGAGCTTAGAGCCTCTTTTAAAACTAAAGCTCATTTAGTCTCCTTATCGGAAAAACGTAATGTTTACTTCGTCACCGTCGTCCATATCAGCGCTACTAGGAATACCTTTAAATTCTAGAGACTGAGATATGATAGAGTCTACTGAAACAGCTGGAATACCAATGTGCGCTTGAGGAAGGTTTACTTCCACACGGCTACTATTAGATTTACCACCTAGTTCAAAAGTGATGTTAGAAACGTTAATAACGTTTTTGTTCTGTACCATTTGTTTTAGTAAGTCCGCAGAACCATAAGCGTTTGCGTCACTAGAACCGTCGGCCAGACCAACACCGTCACGTAGGTAACTATCCATTGTACCAGATACATCAAATGTACCAGTGAATGAACCCACCGGAGTATCTACTTCAGCTAGTGTTGAAGGGGTTACATAACTGATGTTGTTATTGATAGTTAGTGAACCACCGGTTAGAGCAATACGGTAGTATGAAGTAGTACCACCAGCATTAGATTGCATAGTAACAGTTGTTAACTTACTTAAGATGTAAGAACGGTCGGGTGGAATACCTACGAAAGAATCTGCTGTAGGTAGATCAGGATTGAACGTTTCCGCGGTAGCCGACATAAATGCAGGAGCTGCGATTTCAACCATCTCTGTACCTTGTCCAGACCAGTTAGTCATAGCAATGTCAGCAATGTCTAGAGGTATGGAAGCTTCGTTAACCTGAGCTTCTTTAACTAGATAAACTTTGTTATCAATCTTAAAGTAAAGGTTAAGCTTAGTCAGTACGTGAGCACCGTTTTTAGTGAATCCGATTTTAAACTCTGAACCTGTTGAGTAAACGTCAGTTTGACCAGCATTACCTGCGCCATCACCTTGCAGTTCAAGAGGAAGGTCATTGCTAGTTGCTAGAGCATGCCATAGGATAGCATCTAAAGCATATACATCACCGTTTACTAAGTACGGGTTTAAGTATGTTGAGAAACTCCAGTCAACAGGGTCTAGATTAGTATTGAAACGTCTAGAACCACGAGTTGGTGTAGGGCCTGCCTCTTCTGGGGAAATATCCTCAGAAGCCATGTTCTGACCTAAACTATACCCGTCTTGAATTGGGATCTCAAATGTATTTGAGTTATCGTGTCCAGTGTCCACTGTACTAACCCAAAGTCTGGTATTACGTGATAAATTTAAAGACATTAATTATTCTCCTAGTAATCTCTTCTTTTTTCATATTCTACAGAGAGTAGTATCTCCCCAATTCCTTGAGGCTGTAATAGACCTTCATCTGTAGTGATAGACAATATAGTGTTGGATATAGTTTTATGGGTCTCCTGACCACTACTTGTAATTAAATTATACGCCATATCCAAATTCTTGTCAAAAAACTTTTCTAAGTCACCAATGATTTGCTCAAGTTCCCCTTGGGCATCATCTTGGTTTTTTACATATACTCGTACAGCAACTTCAAGCCTACAAAGGGTAAAGTTGGAGGGCATGTCTTCTCTAGTCTCAGGCCCAGGAGTAACAGTAATAGTAGGGAAATTCTCTATATCTTGGAAATGTCGAACTCTAGATTCCACATTACCGTACATGTTAGTAAGGTAATCCCCAGTACCGTTTAACACTTGTTGTAACTTTTCTACATATGCGACTGGAATCGCTATTCTGGCATTCATCTAAAGTCACCATTAATAATATTGCCGTGTTTGTTTCTTCCTGAGTACACGCTAAATCTAGTATTAGCTAAATCTTGGTCACTTATTAGTAACGATAAAGCATCAGCTATTGCGTTAGAGAATATATCCCTAGGGTCACGGCCTTTCTTATACTGAGCAAATCCCGGTTCAAATGTTTGATACGGGTAATGCAAATAAGTAAAGTGTATGCTACTTCTCTTTAGGTTAAAGCTAGTAATATTAACAGAGTTAGCTAACCTACCAGTCCTAAAGTTTAGTGTGTTTCCGTACTTGTGCCCTTTCATAATTTCTTTAGCTTTTATCTTAACCATACTATTAAGAAGAGTAGCTAATTTAAGAGCACCAATAAATCTTCCAGACCTAGAGCGAAGTGCTTGAGCCGACTTGGTAACATTGATCCTTTTAGTTCTAGAGAAACCTTTTATCTTGTTACCTGTGCTGTCACCTACTATAGTAGATACAATACCATCGACTTCAGATTCTAATACCTCTATAGCAGCATCTATAATTTGCTCTATACTTTTCTCCGAGGTTTCTATTCCTCTAGAGTCCAATGTATAAGCTAAATCTGCTCCACGCTCTACTAACATTTCCCTGTATTCTTGAACTCGTCCTAAAGCTATAGAATCTAAGAGTTTAGCTTCTACTAATTTTCGATATTCTAAATCTAGGAAACTGGTAAACATTATAACACCCTGAACATATCTAATATAGTTCTAATGTGACTTGGTAAAATACTAGCATCAGTAAAGTCTACTGACTGTCCGTTACCTATATCTTTAGACTTATTAAATTCCCTTTTATCGTAGTAAGTTGTTAGCTCTACTGCCGCTTGTTTAAGTGCAAAAGGCACTACAGTATACCCGTAGGTATAGTCAACAATAAATGCTCTAGGATTTCTAGGTAGGTTTATTGAAGGGTCGATTAGTTCTATCGTGCCCTCTTGAGGGTGCAGAATGTATTGGGAAGAATCAAGCTCTTCGGTATACTCAGATGACCTTTTAATCCCTAAATACTCTACACTTATGATAGGAGTATCTGGTAATATGATGTAGTAATTGCTTTGGTTTAGTCGTACTCCGGTAGCTACCGAACCGCTAAAACTAACTTGACAGTATTCTTCTATAATACTATTAACAGCATCAATTAAAGGCTGGAGCTGAGTATCTTGTTTAGGATTGTTTATACCCTTAAATAATTTGTATTCGTTTAGAGTTATAACACTCATATTTGCTCCCAATAAAAAAGCCCCACCCAAAGGTGGGCAGGGCTTCTGTTTTAAGTATTATCTATTACGCCGCTGCGTAAGTAACTGCAACAACACCTTTGTCTTGTCCGTCAGTGTCACGGATTAGAGACTCTAGGTTTAGACGTTGTGTAGCAACGATAACACGACGATCTTTCTCTACGTCGAAGTCAGTACGTACTGTAACTGTACGCTGAGTTGGAACTAGGAAGTTCTTAGTGTTAACTAGTACTGCGTATGCTTTTGAAAGCCCTGGAGCTTCGAAATGGTCAGATACTAGAACTGGCATACCGTAGATAGAACCTACTTGACCAGATAGCTTAGTAGCTGCCCCACCTACTAGGTTAACATCAGCCCATGCGTCGTCTTCGATTAGCGCGTAGTAAGCCTCTGTAGAAACTACTAGAGTAACATCACGTACGTTTAGACCGTAAAGCTTCATTTTCTTACGAGCTTTAAGAATCATTTTAGCTGTGATTGGAATGTTACCGTTAGCTGTCGCTGTAGATGTTTCAACACCACCAGCTTTGTTAGTGTCGCTAGAAGCTTCAGCAGCTGTAGCACGTGGAACTAGACCCTTAGGCTCTGTAGTACCATTACCTAGTAAGAATGCACGGTCGATTTCGTTAGCGTGAGACTCAACTAAGTGTTGACGAATTAGAGGTAGAAGAGGTATGATAGCATCTTCTGATGTTTCGTCAGTGATGTAGCTCTTAGCAGCAAGCTTCATTGTTTTAAGCGTGATTTCGCTTAGAGCTGCTGTGATCTCGCTACCAGTACTTGCGTCAGTACCGTAAGCTGTACCAGATACCCATGAAGCGTTCTTACGGTCAGGGTTTACTGGGATAGTTAGGTTAGCAGACGTCATTGTAATGTCGCGGAAAAGTGGAGCGATAACAAGTTCTGCTTGAATGTCGCGGATTAGGTCAGTAGAGAACACTGTCTCGTACGCTTCGCTAGAAACTTCGATTGAAGAAGAATCGTTAACCGCTTTAACTGATTCACCGAATTTAGTACCAAAAGTACCTTTCTGTGTAACGATACCTAGTAATACTGCGTCATTAACAGACTTACGAGTATCGGGGTTCATTCCGTCAGTTACTTTGTTATAAGAGAACGACTTAGTACGAGATGCAACTACTTGCTTGATTTCTTCACGTAGTGCTTCGATTTCGTCTTCGCGAGCTTTAAGAGTATCTGCGAAACTCTTTTGGTTGCTAGCAATTTTGCCTTCAAGCTCGTCTACGATAGACTTAGCAGCTTCACGAGCTTGAGTTTTAATTTCTTCCGCTTGCTTAGCAGCTGCGGCTTTAGCAGCGGCTTCTTTAGCCTTTGCGTCAGCTTCTTTTTGGCGTTCTTTATCTAATAGGCCCATAACGTCGTCTAGGGTTAAGCCTGTATTTTCATTTTTTGTTGACATATCTTGGATTTCCTTAATATCTGTATTTTCAGCCTCTTCAGCAGGAGGCACGAATTCTTTTTTAAATGCCTCTGCGTCAACTAGTGACTTAGAGACCGAAAATGTAGAGTCTTGGTTGCAAGGAACGGAAACTACCGAAACCTCTAGTAACTCTAGGTCTGTAATCATATAAGTGTCTGTTTTACTATGATACTCAGCATCATGGATGTAAAAACCTACACTAAATGTGGACAATACGCCATCCTTAATAAGATGGTATACGTCTCCAGCTCCCTTGCTAATCTTAGCTTCGATGAAAAGTCCATTATCATCTGCGTACCAGTTAGTAGCTTTACCGATTGGCTTGCTATGGTCGTGGAAGGCTAAAATTATTGGGTTCTTTGAATAGTTGCTAGTAGCATTGCTTTTTAACCAAGTGTCCTTTGGTATAACATCGCCAGCTCGGTCCTTTGTGACCGTATTGGCGTAGCCACTAATTATAATATCAGAAGACTCGTCGTCAGCCATCTTAACTGTTTTAATCTGGCTGACAATTTTACCTTCGTATTTATTCTTTAGAGTCATTAGCTTGGTTACCTGATTTTACCGCCGGTGCTTTCTTAGCAGGAGATTTTGTTTCTTCTCCAGCTAGTGCATCTTGGTAACGAACAACGAAGTTGTCCCACGTACCGTACTCTTTAGAAATATCAGCCACTAGGCATGGTGCTTCTGGATCGTTGCGGAACGCTGTTTTACCTGGCAGGTCTTTGCCGTAATGTTTCATTATTTTCTCTAGTAACATTATTTGTCATCTTCGTTTGTTGAAGGCTTGCCGCCTTCCTGACCTGATACTCCGGTAGCAGAACCTGCAACGTTTGCAGGAATTCTGATTTCGTCTAGTAATGGGTCTTCTAAAGGTTCTAGTCTTAGTATTGAACGAGCTTCTTTGCCCAGCATAATACCATTGTTGACTAGAGATGAAAGTCTGTCTGACTCTGCTTTTAAGTCTGGTCTTAGAGCGACCACTTTATGAGTAGTTAACTCAATATCATAAGCAAAGAAAAACTCAAATGCAGACTCAAATTTTCTCATCATCGGAAGAATGGTAGTGGAGAATAACAACTCCATATTCGGCCTAAGGTTAGCATTATTACCAGAATCTAGTAGTATATGAGGTATACCCAGTGCTAAGGCTATTCGTTTTTCCATCGCTTCCATGGATTCGTTAAAGTCTAAATCTCTAAAGCTATTTGTATTTAGTGACTTAGCCTTCATTCCAGCATCAAGAATCATAGGTCTACCCTGCGAGTCTTTAGGGTTAAACTTAGACATCCACTCTTTTTCGCGTCTATCTTTTAATCTGGTAGATAGTACTGCTTCAGTCTCTACGACTAGGCCAATCATTGTACCATTTTCGTAGAATCTAGCCTGAAAATCTAGAGCGGTTTCGTGTGTAAGGATTGTCTTGATAGCTGCTAGTAATCTTGAACGTCCCCTGAAGTTTCGGTACTCGGAACTTGAGGAATTGTCTCTGATGTGTATGATTTCATTAGGTTTAAACTTAACAATAGAATTATAAACATACTCGCTAACGTACGCCTTTTCATCAGTTTTAATCTCCATGTGTCTTGCAGGTACATGGTAGAAGCCTGAACCGTCAAAGTGAACAAAAACGTTACCCTCGATAATCATGTCTAGAAGTAATAGCCTTTTAAACGTATTGATATCCATGTATGGGTTAGGTCTGTTGTTCATTAAAGTACTGAGCGTTTTGCCGCGCATGTTACCATCAGCTCTAGCCGTGAAACTAAGTTTGTCTTTTACATCAAACTCAATATCCGAACCTAAGTCTACTAGAAGGTTAACGCAGCGGTTAACAATTTCCATTAGGTTGTACGCGTTTTCAGTTGTTCTAATTTTGTTCTGGTTTGTCCCAACGTGTGTACCCGCCTCTTCAGCTATGTACCTTTGGGCGGGGTTTGCTTTAGAATGAATTTTGCTTCGTAAGCTCACTTAACGCTGTCCTCAAATCAAAGAGGCAAATCTACCTTTAGTAGTCTTGCCCTCTGCTTTGTCGCGCTGTTTTTCAACCCAACGCTCCTGTTTCTTAGCGGTGTGCAAAGGAGGCTCACGTCCATAGATAGAATGTAGTTTTCTATGATGCTCTTCGCAAAGAGTAACAGTGTAGTCTACAAGCTCATACCAATACATCTTATAAAAGTCATCTCGCATTGCTCGGACTTCTTCATCTGTATCTACTGGAATATTATGCTCCTCTACGTAATTCTTGAAGAGGGTAGAAACCGTGGTATAGTGGTGTAATTCCAGTTTTTCTTCCGTACTACATATTGCACACTTACAGTCCTTTTTATAGTTGGACTTTATACCGTCTCTAATATGTTTTACGGCAACCCGCTTTTTGGTATTTGCTGCCATAAATTTTTTCCTCCTAATCAATATAAGCTATTATAAACACTTTTATAAATTTGTAAAGTATTTAATTTAGTCCTACTTCTGTCTATACAGTAAAGCTATATAAAGCATATCTCAACGCGTCAGCTATGTGCGAAAATGCATCATGGACAGGTTTAGGCTTTAGTAGCTCAGGACGAGGATCCCACCTATAGTTAGCAAGCATGTCTAGAGTATGTATACAAGACTTATCTACTATTAACTTTCCGTTGTCTACTAAGCTTTGAACGTACGCTATACCATCCAGTACCGATTTTATGCTAGGGTTGGACGGGATATCATGTAACTCTGCTAAATCCTGCCTAAACTGCGCAGCGGCAGAGTCACAGAATACAAAGTCCGTATCATCACCCATCATTTTTCGTATGTGTTCTGCGTGTTGGTCTGTATTTCTTTGTGCTTCCAAGTACTCATCAACAAGATAAAATACCTTCTCATCGAAAGAATAGTAGAGCTTAACAACCGCAGTAGGGTCTTTATAACCAGCGTCAATACCCATAAGAGCATCGCAATCTTTAAAGTTACGTCCAGACAAGTCCTGAACATACTTATCGGCATCGAACCCTTCGTAGATTTGACCTTCGAACGTTGTAAAGTCCGCTTCATACTCTTGTCTAAACTCCGCATTAGACATTGAAAGCTTAGCTTCCTCAATGTCAGCCTCAGACGTTCTAGGGTTATCTCTCCATGTAGAGTGTATTGAAGCCCAGAAAGGGTACTTGTCGTCATAACCACGCATGTAGAAGTCATGGAAGTAGTTAGTACCACGAGGTGTTGAAATAAATATAGCTTTAGAATTATCTTTGTCTAGAGTAGGACGTAACTGGATGTTGAAAGCATCCACGCCTTTAGGGTCTAGCGCGGCTTCGTCAAATAGTATCAGGTCATAAGAACGACCTACACAAGAGTTAGCTTGAGATACAGAACCCAGCTTTATTAGAGAGCCATTCTCTAGTACAATCTCTTTATCCTTAGCATTTAGCTTTTCGGTTTTTATATCATGCTTCTTAATAAGCTTTAACTGCTCTGTCCATGAAATGTTAGATAGTGAGTAGTTAGGTGATATAATAAGTATTTGAGTGCCTGGCTCTAGAGCCTTTAGGAACGCTATGTGGTTAGCACTAAATGTCTTACCTGTACGTCTTGAAAGACACCCTACCACAAAACGGTGAGCAGGGTCATTGATAGCATTAATTAGTGCTATCTGAGGAGGTATTAACTCTACCCCCTCTAACTCGAAGAATTGGTCGACTGGAAGCTTTAGAAATCGTTTCTCTAAAGGAAAGTCTTGCAGCTCTTCAAAGTTAATACTGGCTCTAGATACTTGCATTAACTACTCCCTAACTTGCTAATTAGCTTGTCATACGAAGACTCTTCAATAACATAGTTGTTATACTGATTATTAGTCTGGTTCTTAATTTGAACTTCTTCTTTCTTACGCTCAAGTTCTAGAAGCTCTTTCTTAACCTTAGCCTCGAATTCAAGCTCTTTCATCTTCATAGCGTGCTGTGCTTGCAGCAGGTCTAGAATATCTTTACTAGAGCCCATGTCGGTATCGTCCATTTCTTCTAGTTTCTTAGCAATAAGTTCATCCATGACTCTAGCCATCTTAAAGCGATTTCGGAATCCTGCTTCGTGATAAATTCTATCTACATATTCCTTGATCTCACGCTTATTTAATTCTGATTGTAAGTCCGCTACTGGAAGCCCTAGCTCTAGACTAGTCTTCTCTATATCGCCACCAGACATTATATATGCCTCGGCTACTTTTAACCCTTCCGGACTTAACTTTTCTGGGTCTATTAATTCTGTACTGCTCATGTTAATTTAATCCTATAAATGAAAAGGAGAAACCTGGAATAGTAATACTATTTTCTAGTCCTCCGCTACCGTTAAAGGAGAAGTACGTATAGTCGTACTCTATACCTATAAGGGTGTCTGTAATTTTTACTAAATAAAAGGTACAACGTATAGTATACCAGGTATTCCAATAGGGGTCTCCACTAGGAAGCTCCTCTTTGTCAAATCTATATGTCTCAGAAGTGGAGTAGAAAGGTACTCTAGAAGAGAATGATGAAAATCCTATAATGCCTTTGTCTTGTGCATATAACTCTTCCCATGACTGTTGATCGCTAGAGTAATCCCATTCCACGGGGGTAACTGAGTAACCCCAGCAGTCGGAGCTCCTAACCCCTTGGTTATCAAGTATTATTGTTAGGTCTGTCAATATACCTGTACCAGTAACAATACCTTCCCCTTGAGAATTAGTCTCATGAGACGGTATATTGAACGTATAAACAGGAGTAGTATGATCTGTGCTTTTGCCCATATACCTCATACGAGTCCTTCCACGACCCGCGTTAAACCAAGTGTTACCGCCTCGTTTAATTATCCCCTTAGTCATTTCAATGTCCCATCCAGATCCGCCAGATCCGCCAAGAATTTGTACAGCATCACTAGGGTTCTGGCCGGAATACACCCCCAAGGGGTCTATCAGGCCGACTATTGGTATTATAGGATCGGATAGATTCATACTGTTAACATACGAACCGTCGTTCACAATACCTGCATAGGCTAGGAACATACCTGAGAAATCTGCCCCATCTACTGTGAAGTTATCAGGGTCTAATAGTATTCCAGATGCTCCGGTTTTAGCGGTTTCATAGTTTAAGTCTCTACCACTACTAACTACATTGAACTCGTATATCTCAACAGAGTTTATATCTTGAGGTGTCCTAATGTACGTGTCTCCTGAGGTGTAGTAAGCCCCTTCCGAACCGTAAGCGAAAGATCCGAGAGTATATTCAGCCTGAGCCAAGTTCTCGTTACTAAAATTGATTTTTCTACTTATTACAGGCGCTCCACCTTTTCGGTTGCCCAGCTTATCTACAGTAACTACCATAGTTAGACGAGTAGAGCTAGGGGTATAAGATACCAAATTTCCTGTAGTGCCGTCTAATGCGTCTGAGAATTTAAATAGCCTATTTACAAGCTCGTCAGTGTGCTCTGTTATTCTAATATATTTTAGGCATTTAATATAGTCAAACATACTATGCATGTAAGTATCATCTCCGTAGTCTACATTAATACCTACCCAATCCTGAAACCAGTCTGTCGCAGTCTTGCCTGACTCCACGGCGGGCGGAGCCGCCGGGACTACGTTAGGATTACATATATGAAGTATCTCATCTCCGGCCCGGTTTACACCAAGAAAGAAGTCGCACGGAGCCTCTGGCTCGGGTCTAGGGGGTGGAGGTGAAAGTAGGGACGCAGATACTGTGTTTGAGAAAGGCCCGTAAACTACGTCGCTGCCTGTGCCCTTCACCATGCGGACTTTAAAACTACCCCCTTCCTCATGTATATAACTACTACCCGTGCCAGTAAATACCGTAGTACCGTTCCTTACGACTTCTACCCTTTCCCCAATATCTGTGTTAGGGTTCCAATCTAGTAATACTCCGTCATACCTACTAGTAGCGGTCAGTACCCTAGTTTCAGGCTTCACGTGAAATATAATGTTTATGGTGTTACTAGGATATAAATTATCTGTTCTTAGCTGAGCTTTTGTAGCATTAGCTGGTGGTATTACCTTTAATGAATTGGAACTAGTAGAGGTATTAGCCGACTGCCAGTTTCCACCTACTAGCCAATATAAATGGTACATCCCTGGACTACTAGGCTCAGTCCATTGCAAGTTAGCATATTTATAAATAGGACTAGTAGAGTTTGATAAGTTTGTTACTTTTTTAGCAGGGTTGTCCGCCACAAAGTAGACGGATACCGTTCCAGTTGTATATGTAGCCATTATAGTGGTTCCGTACCAGGGCCCCCAGGAGGAGTTCCGGCCTCTTCGTTGATTTCCATCTCAAAGTAATATTTATAGGTATTTTGATTAGTTACATTAGAATCTGTATAGATTATGTCACGTTGGATAAAAAACCCCTCGCCCCCGTCCGTTGGTAAGCTGTAATTTCCAGAAACTTTAGAGAAAGACCCATTGTTAGTAGACCTCATTACGTATCCGTATCCATCTTCTTTAAGTTGTATCCCAGACCCGCCAGAATTCACTCTAACATTTATAGATACTTCTACTGTAGCCCCTACTATTTCTGCGTTTATTGTACTGTTGTTAGTTGCCATGGTTTCCTCCTAATATTTAGTATTATACGGTAAGCTATGCAAATTTTCAATTGTATTATTTTTACCCACGGTCTAGTAATGCAATTTGCCCAGTGTTACACGTACGGGTATGGCCTGTACCAAGCCATTGAAGACGTGTCTGGAAACCGCCCTGTATAGTGTTTTGAGTAATATGCTAATTTTCTAAGTGTTACACGCGTCTAGTAGAATCAGCGCTGTATAGTGTTTCTATCAATATGCTAATTTTCTAAGTGTTACACACGTCTGGGGGCGACCCCGTATCTAAATGAGAATAAGTCTCATTACCGCCCCCTATGGGTATGGGATCACATACCTTAGCATGTGATCCCGATCCAATTACTCGGTGTCGTCATCCGATCCGCTTTCTAGATCATCGATGATCGCCGCTTGTTGCTCAACAAATGCCGCTAGCGCTTCAAGTTCTCCCTTGTTCGCCTTTTCCAAGCTGTCAACCGTTAGACCTGTTGTTTCAGCGATTTGCTTAACAACTTCGATTTTACGCGTTGCGCTTGGGTTGCCCACCTTTGCCTTAGCTTCTGGCGAGATGTATTCGCCCATGCTAACCAACTTCTGACGCGCGCTGTGTTCTGTTACGTCAGAGTCGTATGCAAGCGCTTTAAACGCTGCCGGTTCAAGCGCCTTGCCACCATTAGCTTTGATAGCTGCCGCGTATGCTGTGCTTAACTTCGCTGTGTTTTCTTCTGTCCAAACTTTAGCCATGATTTGATCTCCTTAGATCGTAAATTAAATGTTGGTTTGTGTTTGCGGTCGTATTTTGCCCCGACCGCTTGAGCATTAAAACAAATTAAGAACGGTTATGCAACAACTTTTTGCGGGTTCAAGGTGATTAATTGTACCTGTCCGTTGCTGTATTCCATCATGTGACCGTGATCCCACGATGACGCGCCCCCACGGTTATAGCCTTGATTTAGTCGAGCGGTAACGCCTGTAGTAAACACTGAGCCTATTATGCATGGGCTGTGGGTGTGTCCTGTTATTAGGTTTAAATTCCAGTCTTTGAACTGATTTGGGTTTCCTGCGCTCCCGTTTGCGCCCTTGTGCCCATGCTGCGAATAATCGAATTTAAGCGGCTTAAAAGGCTTATCCATTCGACCAAAATGCACATTATTGGGTAACTCTGGCAATGTGGTTAGATCGGCATTTTCTAAGGCGATCTGTAACGCGTTTTTCTCATGTTCACCTTGGTCTAAGGTATCGCACACTAACCAATTTAACAGATAGTATAATTTGCTGTTATGGCTGTCCTGCTTGGGATTAACGCTACTATCATCCAGCCAATTGTCGAGCGCTGAGTTGTGATTGCTCTCGGTGATCGATACGGTATCAACTATGGTAGATAATTCGGTTAACTGTACGATTACCTGTTTAAGGTCGTTCTCAACGCTTTCATGTCGATTTGCGTACAAGTGCTTCCCACTGTTACGGTTATGGTGAGACCTTGTGCTAAAGTGTAAAATATCGTCAACTGCGATCACACTTGGTTTAACTTTGTCAAGAAAGTCCATTGTCTTTTGCCAATATGCATGATCGTAAACTTCACAATGTAGATCACCAAGTTTTCCGGCTTCTGGTAATTTACCGTAATAATATTCGAGTTCAGGTAACACCACATTCAATGATCCGTCATCGCCTTGAAAAACGTTGGTAACGTTATAACCACCGTCACACTTGTAAACGATCATGGCTGCCTGTTTATGGTCTTTTTCCGCTTCTGCTCCTGCGCGACTTCTGGTGTAGTTGTACGCTGTGCAGCTACCAGTAGTGACAGCCTTTGTAATTGATTGATCGTTAAGTCGTGGTAGCGTTTTGTACTGCTGCTTGGGGCTTGCTACTACCGTGATTAGTTCACCACTATTCAGCTTGGCCGCTGCATTAATAGGCAATTTGTTAGTTGGTAAAACTGCTGCGGTGCTAGCGATCAAACAGGCGTTTTTCTCGAATAGCCAACAATCGTCAAGCTGTAAAAACGGCGTGACCTTAGGGTTAAATACTTCGGCTTCGGTCTCTACCGCTGGACTAAAGGCGTTTTTGTTATAGTAAACGGGCATTACCATTAAACGCGCATCTAGTAGGCTTGCTCTCATATCATCGATCATAGCAAGAAGTTGATCCTCAAAGCCTGTGGTAATAGTGTTATTTTGTGCGCTTGTAATTACGAAAACATCACCGTCTAGAACTGGCAATAAATCGCGCTGTGATTGAGTGTAACCAACTTGTGTATCTGCCGCTGGTTTAGTCGCTGCACTTGGCTTTTTCGCTTTCTCAGCCTCTCTCAGGCTCTTTAGATGCTCAACAACTAGCGGCATTAAAATAGCTGCATCGCCTTTAAGATCAAGGTTATGGATCGCATCCTCAACAACTTCCAAGCGTGAATCACGTTTACGCTTACCTAAAAGGTTATTTTCCTCGCACTCTGCGCAAAGTAGATCAAAGTTTTTATCGTTTAAATGTTTCATAAATAACGGTTTCCCTATTAAGGTTTTTTAAGGATCTATGAAGATCCCGTTACGAGTTGATCAAATTAATGACCGTGAAAAGGAACGTGAATTGCTTTCATGTTCAGGCGCTGTGCCATTTGGCAGTTTGCTAGATTATCATCGACCAAAAATGATCGCGACAATTCAGCCGATGAAAATGCGCGTGTTAGGTGGTACTCTTTTAATTCAAAATCTCGTCTACGATCATTTTCGCCCTCTCTGGAAAAGATTGCGGTCGGTTTGATCCCGTTTTTACGCAACCACTTTTCAGAGTTCTTGCACATAACGCGAGCGGTACAAACAAAAAATGGTCTACCTGCATCAGTTAGGAACTGCGGCACTTCTGCCAGTGGCATGATCTGATCTTTAGCAATATTTGCAGCCGTTGAAAGTTTACGATACATTTCAAGGTTAAGCGATCCGTCAGGGTGTATCGCTTGGCGGTGTGTAGCATCGATCACTACACCATCAAGATCAAAAATAGGTATAATGCTCTGATCCAATAGGATCGCATCAGTCATTTGAAGCGCTGCCGCTCTTGTATTTTGAATTGTTAACATCTGGTTAACTCCCGTTTAAGGTATATAAAAATATACGGTTTTTGTTGGGGCTGCTTGCCTCTCAACTGTTACCCATTATATAGACCAACAAACTTTTGTCTATATTAGTTTTTATACGTATGTATGAAATTATATACTTTTCATTTGCTCTGTTCTGTGCTACCCTACCAGCAAATGCAAATGAGAACTATTCTCATCTGACCGGCTCCGCCAGGTCGGAACGACCAAACGCAAATGAGAATGATTCGCATTCAACCGCGCCGATTTTGGGTCGCTTTCCCAGCTATGACTTATTATTGCATTTACGTGTAGCATTGTCTAGAACTAATTTATTATAAGAATGAATTTATTTAGGCGATTTTGTTATATAGTGAATTGTGGCATTCTAGCAATTACTATGCCAACTCAAAAACCGTGCCAAAGTCGCAAATCGCGTATAAGCGGTCTAAATGGCTCTGTATTGAGAGCTGGATGCAAGCCAAGCAAGTGCATTGCTATACCGTAGAAGTCTTCTCATATTGCCATTGTGTAAGTTGTTGATTTTAAAGGGAAAAATAATGCTTGACAAGCCGATGGCACGATTTTTTCTATTGCAAACGACGTGCCAACTTTTATTGGTCAATTTCACTACTTTTTAGTCAATTTCGCTTATGGCACGGACTTTGCTAGGTAAATACGAATGCAAATGATAATGATTCGCATTTGACCGCGCCGAAAAATGGCATGGAAGTTGCTAGGGAAGTTATCAACAGGTACGTGTGAGTAAGTGAAGTTATGCACAATACTGTATAAATGTACAAGCGCTCAGCGGACGCTGGTGGACTTATCCACAGAAAATTGTGGATAAATATACCTGTATAGATATACAGTAGTTTTAAGTTGTGGGTAACTCAAACGTACCATTTAAAGCTCCTGTAAGCCATTCTGACGGGTTTTTATGTGAGAGTAATACTAGGGCTTAGGTGGGATAGAATACCTAGTGAGTCCAGGCGAAGCCTGGTTATAAAAAACGGGTTTTCTAGAGCGAAAAGTTATTATAAAAAGGTACTTTACAATTTTAGCCACCGCTACTATAATGTATTTAAAGGTTGAGGCAATAAGGCAGCAACCAAAAACGGGGTATAAAAATATGAAATATTTCAATTTTGATGTTAATGCATCTATTTCTGTAAAAGTTGAACTAATTCAACTAGTATCTAACTCTGAACTAGTTGCTCTACGCTTTTCACGTACCGAAGAAATTTTTGGTATTAAAGAACTTGTAAGTGTAAAGCATGTTGCAGTGAGCAATGAAGAGGTGTACAGTACTAAGCTAGAATCCCTAGCTATTAAGGCATTTGGTACTAATAGTAAAATATACGCTACATTTTTAGTTGCAGGTAAAAACGAAAATGCTAACGAGCACTACTATAAACTTATGGAAATTCAAGAACTCCTACACGCATTAAAAACCAGACCTAATTTAAGACTTCGTAATATGGAAGTTACAAAATAATATAAAAAAAAAGGTCTTGACTTTCTAGTTAAGACCTGCGCCGCGCGCCGTAGGCGCCAAAATTATGACACATGCAAGCTACGTGCCACTACGCAAGATTACGTGTGTGGTCTGACCAGTGAAAAAGTTGTTGCGGTCTTAGCTGGTAGCTGTATAATGATTACATCAACTAGAGACAGGGAGACAGGGATGAATGCATCTCATGTTATAGGCTTGCTATTTTTAGGCCTAGCCATTGCTACACTTTTTTCTAGAGAGCCACTAGCGGCTATACCAGTGGCTACTATAGGTGTGTTGCTAATGTTTGGCAACACTGAGAAACCAGTTTAACCCCGTAGGCGATAACCGCCATTTTGCCCCGTCTATCTGGGCGGGGCATTTTTTAAGGGTAGTATAATGGATAAAAAATTCGGCTGGTGTGGTGCTGGCTTAATGGTAATTTTTAGCTTTACCTTGTTGCCGATTTTCGGTATACTAGGTCTGACGTTGCTTACAGTGCAAGCGGTTAGCACTAAGCAACATAACTTGACAGCTCTAAACACATTTAGTATACTAGGGCTGATTTTAAACTCTACGGGAGTAATTTAATATGTTTAAGCAATTCGCAGCAACACGTATTCTAGCTACAGCTATCGCTTCGGTTTTGGATTCTGGAAAGGATCTAAGTTGTGAAAATGTTGTTTCAGCTATGATGATCGAGGCAAGCAAAAACGAAATCCCTTACGCGGATTTAAAAACCTTTTGTGTTGACACGATTGTAGTGGCAACGAATACACCTACTACTCCAATCGTTGCAAACCTAGAGGAAATTGCACAAGCGGATGATCCTCTGATGCATTTAGCCAGTCGTATATTGAGCGATGAAAACATGGGAGCGCTACAGAAAAACCTAGAGGCTGAGCCTGATGAAGATGAGGAAGAAGGTTCACTACTTGATGTGATTCGTAGCTTGCGTGGCAATGTGCGCACGGAAAAGGATGTAAACTAGTAGAGGCAGCTATGGCGAACACTGGCATTGAAAAGGGGTGTTCGCCTACACCCCTGAGAACAGTAAGCACAATTCGCAGAGAGATTCAAGCCCTAGAGCAAGAATATCTCAATTTACCTAGTATAATGGTAGCTAGTATAGTAGGGTACGATTATATAGATCGTATTAATGCGAAAAAATCAACTATTAATTTTCTCACTACCAGAATAAGACGCCGCAAGTTTTACAACTGGCTGAGAAAGAAAACAGGGTGCAAATGATGAAACTAGAAGACAAACTAGAAGTGGTTAAAAAGTTAACTGACCTATTTAAACGTAACTACGGTACACAACAAAGTGTGGAGATACTCCAAGCGTTATTCGATGCAGAGGGTAGTGCGGAGGAGGATTTCGCGGTTGATGAACTACAACCCATTTTAGGGCTACACTTGAGCTATGTTTCTGAAAGCGATGAGACAGAGCAGAGCGACATTGATACTACCAGTTTATTATGTGAACTTTTTGCATACTGCACTTAGTAAAATTAATTTCAAAAAAGCGCTTGCTTTTTTGTGTGCCCGTTGTATACTATAAACAAGTCGAGGCAATACCGCCAAGACACTAATAACGGGGTAAAAAATATGAAAACTTCTTCTTTTGTGGCTGGTACTGTAGATTGCGTTTATCCTAGACCTGTAGAGGGTGACGACTTGGCAAAGGTGGCCGCTGCTCTAGACAGCATGGAGGAACTTTATACAGTTGAGCTATCGCTGGATAACTCTTTTGATAGTGAGGGAGAGTACCTAGTGCCTCTATTGGCAGGGTTTGACCTGAATAATGACTACCGTGCAGAGGGCAGACTAAACAAGTCTTTCCGTGATTATAAAGACCGTAGCAAGGGCTTTGCGTTCGTAGGCAAAATGGAGGTGCAGCCTCGCTACCTACCACAAGCAGAATTTTGGTTCAATACTACTAGAGAACCTAGCACATGGGGGGAGGCTTTGCAAGCTACCGTAGAGCGGATCAAAGAACACGACGGAAGAGGCACTTTAGTAGTAAAAGCCCGTCGCGAAATTTTTAAAATAGCTATCTAATCAATAATAGGGGCGCAAGCCCCCCAATACTTACAACTGGAGAAAATGAAGATGAAATTTAAAAAAGCTATGAAAATTGTAAAAAAGCTTGACAGCTAAGCATGAAAGCAAAAATAACTATGCTAGAGGAATTAACAGGCATAGAGGATGGTGAAACTCTGACCAAAGAAATACTAGCGCAGGGTGTAACTCTTGAAAACGTCGCCTTAGCTAATTCAGCCGCCAACAAACATACGTTTACTTGGACAAAAGACGACGTAGAAAGGATGCGACCTTATATGTAAACTAAAGTGAATAAAAAGTGCATATTTATGCACTTTTTTGCATAACCGCGCCGCTCCGGCACACGGATTCCCACCTATACAGTATAACAGGTCTACACGTCAACGCAAGCACTTTTTAACTGGTCAGACCACGTAATCTAAATGAGAATGATTCGCATTCAACCGCGCCGATTTTACCATACCCTGACACAAAAAACAAGTCTACATGCAAATGATTCGTATTTAACTTTTTGAATCTAAATGCAAATGATTCGCATTCGCAAAGTAACCTTATTTTTCGACAAATAAATTTACCGAAAAATCGGGGGTTTACCCCTGTCCGGGAGCGCAGCGACCTGCGCCAGAGTACGATTTCGACTAGTACTAAACCGACCGCTGCCCCTACGTGTGAGCTACCCTGAGTACTAATCCGACTACCATGGCGGCTTGTCCCAATCTTCAGCAGACACTACAGCTTCTGACGGGCGTGCTGTGCTGGTGGAAGTAGACGGGCGCGAAGTGCCCGTCGCCAGAGTACGATTCTGACCTAGTACTAGACCGACCGCCTCTGCCAAGAGCAGGAGTTCGTCTTTTTTAGCAGCACTGAGGCTAGGGGCGGCAATGTTTAAGTGAGTACAAATCTGATTGGCTATATCTGTCTTAGTCATGCTTATTCCGGTTAATTCAACTTATACGCATATTATATAAGGTTTATAGCGGAAAAGCAAGGGATTTCTTGGCTTATTTTGGGCTTTTCAGGGAATCTTATATCAGGCTTAAATGCGTACCATTTACCATCTAGAGTATAAGAATTATGATACTTTGCGCAATATATAGTGTCAAAGTTATATATACCCTCATCTTCTACATACTCCCAGAACTCAGCTAAAGACCATCCGGCCGGTTTGACCTCCGAAGGAGGGAGGTAGCCGAGAACCCTGTAGGCGTTGTTGTCTATTAAAAATTGTTCAGTCTTGTCACCCACCAGCGCCTCTATTTCAGAGTACAAATCCGGTGACAGTTTATTTTTAGTCAGTACCTCTGTAGCAGCAAGTCTCTTTAAAGCGGCTACCCCTGTTTTTCTAACTAGAGGTAGGATCTCGGAACAGACGTAAAGCTGCCATTCTCTTGCTGTTGGCATATCAGATCGCATTAAAAAGAAGTAAAGAACCTGCTCAGCATACAATTTACGTCCGTCGGAGCACGGTGCACTCTCGATACGTAAATCAGCATTACGCTTAAGAAAATCTCGTATTGCTCGCTTAGGCTCTGAGTAACCTAGCTTCTCTGCAAATTCTTCAAGGTCAAAATAAAATTCGTTGTTTATCTCGTAGAGTGAGACACCCTTTTCTAAGTTTAGTATATTCATAGGTTTCAGTATATCAAAAATAGTCTAGGAGGGCAAATGATTTAACAAAACACTTGATTCGAGACGTTTTTTAACGTATAATACTTGTATTGAATGAATGAGGAAGAACGAATATGTGGAACGAACAAAAATCTGCTCAACTAGTTAAGACTTACAAAACTAACGGCTACGATGCTGCGCAAGCGGCGAAGGCGCTTGGAGTATCGGAACGCTCTGCTATCTCTAAGCTGGTGGCTCTAGGAGAGTATGTTAAGCCTGTTAAGGTACAAGCTTCCACGGGGCGCATTAATAAAACTCAGTACATTTCTGCGGTCGAGGCAATGCTAGGAGTCAAGTCTGGTAAACTAGCGGGTCTCTCTGGGGCTAGTGCTAATGCGATAGAAGAATTAGCGGCTGCTCTTGTAAAACTAGGAGACCGTGCATAATGGATGTTATTGTTGGAATTTGGACTGTATTAACCCTTCTAGGGTATCTAGCCTACTTCGCAGGCGACAGAGCGACTGTAGTAATGTATGACCTAGAGGTGTATCAGGGTAGAGTATTCAATTGGGCGGATGCAGTTAGTATTATCCTAGGGGTGGTATCGGGGCACTATTGGCTGTCTTTGCTAGTGCCGCTCAGCTCGATTCTCATGTATAAGCGCACTCGCAAAAAGTTGGGACGTCCCAGCTAGCGCCGCTCCGCGGCGAGCCCTTTCCCATCTATAACATGTATTATACGCGGAATTGAGCCCGTTTGCAAGTGATTTTTAGTAAGAAACTGGTGAGGCTAGGGTGGGTTTTGGGAAAGACTCGGGGAATTTTAGTCGCGCCTAACGGTCGTTTACGACCTGCGCCTCCGAAAAAGCTAAAAAATTGCTTGCGAGGCTACAAACCCAA